>Ga0316189_10000300_pt1 | contig 48669 bp, 45 predicted proteins | sample LowCovwburrow_MG_FD_204930 | JGI IMG/M metagenome (GOLD analysis project Ga0316189, IMG submission 204930) | Coastal sediment microbial communities from Maine, United States - Lowes Cove worm burrow | ecosystem: Environmental > Aquatic > Marine > Coastal > Sediment | place: USA: Maine... | reverse complement strand
CTCCGACGCACAGCTCGCCTTGTTCGCCCGGCTCATCCAGTCCATTGACGGCAACGATGATGTCGAGGCGGACGCAGAGTCCGAAGGGTCACGCGGATCCAGCCCCGGCTGACCCCGCTCGCCGCCTCGCTGCTCGGCGTCGTGATGGTGCTGGCCACGATCACGCATCTGATGCTCGGCGAGCTCGGCGCCATCGCCCCGCCGATCGTGCTCGGGGCCATGACGGCGTTCGTGGCCTGGGGCCGGACCAAGCGCCTGCCTATCGCCAGCCGCTGATCGCTACTCGACCGGTTCGCCCACCGCGGACCGGTCCGTGAGCTTGGCGCGACCGAAGCCAAACCGAACGTTCAGCGTCATGTCGTCCTCGTCGATGACCAGCTCGAGGTCCTCGACCCCAAGCTGCATCTTCATGGCGCCCCCCATGGGGCCCACCATCTCTTGAACCTGCTCTTGCCGCAGGATGGGGATGGGGTTGACGCGGTCGAGCTGCTGCGCGAGCGCCACCTCGGCGAGCCGGGACAGCAGCTGCATGACCGCGCTGTCCCCGATGAACACCCCAAGGTCCTGCACGCTGCCGATCACGGCGCGGTGACCCGGATCGTAGTGGATGTTTCCGAGCGCCACCGAGGCGCCGACCCGCCGCTCCAGCCGAAACGGCAGCTCCACGTTCTCGCGCAGCAAGAAGAACGTTCCCTCGGCGATCCCGCGCACGTACGCGTTGGCGGAGACCTTCTGCGCGCCGTACGTCAGCTCGGTGCCGAAGTCATCAAGCTCGACCCGCCACTCTCCCTCGACGCGCACGAGCTCGTTCAGCCGCCGGTAGACCCCCCCCTTGCGCTCGGTCCACGCCGACATGGCCCGATCCTTGACGCGAGAGAGCGCCCGCGGTGCGCGGCGGTCCTCGAGCAGGCCAGACACCCGCCGGCGGACGCCCAGCTGTCGCGCCACTGCGCGTGCCCCGCTGGACAGGCGCAGGGTCTCCCCCGCCAGCTTGACGGGGAGCGCCGCCGCGAGTAGCTCGTTCCACAGCTCGCGGGACAGAGACAGCGACAGGTGGTGCGACCCCGCCATGCGGCTCCTGGCTAGTGGATCTCGGTGGAGCGGAAGAAGTACGCGATCTCGATCGCAGCGTTCTCGGGGCTGTCGGAGCCGTGCACCGCGTTCTCGGTGAAGCTGGTCGCGTACAGCTTGCGCAGGGTACCCTCTTCGGCGTTGGCCGGGTTGGTCGCGCCCATCAGCGCACGGTTCTTGCTGATGGCACCTTCGCCCTCGAGCACGATGACCACACTGGGGCCGCTGGTCATGAACTGCACGAGCTCGCCGAAGAACGGACGCTCGCTGTGGACCGCGTAGAAGCCCTCGGCTTGCTCGCGCGACAGGTGAACCTTGCGCATGGCGGCGATGCGGAGCCCCTCTGCCTCGAACCTGGCAATGATCTTGCCAATGAACTGCTTCTTGGTGGCGGTGGGCTTGATGATGGACAGCGTGCGTTCCATGTGGGTCGGTCTCCTCGGAGTGGCAGGACCGCTAACCGGTACGGATCGCGGCCGCGACGACGTCCCCTGTCGCTGTAATCGGTTCCAGGTGCGTGGCGGATGCCGCTCGAGGCGTGTCTCGGTACCTCGGGAGCATCCTGCGGTCCGCGTCTCCTTCGAGCGAACCGCCTCCCGGTGCTACCCGGGGAGCAGCCCGAACACCGCGTCGAGCCCCGCAGCCTCGGTGACCACCTCCCCCCGCTTCTGGCCCGACCCCAGATCGTAGGCGGCGACTCGGGTCGGGTGCGCCGAAGCGATCTGCTGTCCCCGGAGCTGCCCCCGGACCCAAGCCAGGCGCTGGCGCATCCGCGTCGCCCGCAGCCGCGTGAACCCCACGAGCGCGATCCCGTCCACGAACGCGAGTCCCCGGCACCAGCCGAGAGGCGCCGGCCGGTCGTCGATGGCCGTCAGATCGACCCGTCGCACGACCTCTCCCGTCTCTGGGTCCACACAGATCAGCGCACCGTCCACCGACGTGAACCAGACCCCATCCGGCCGCACGACCCCGTCATGCACGACCACCGGCGCCAGCGGCCACACCGCGCCGTCATCGAGGCCCAGCGCGTCCCCCCGCAGCCCGCGCGTGACGAACCGCCGCCCCGCCACCGCGAACAGGTGGTTGGGGTGCGCCCGCTGCGCCGAGCCCCCCACGGAGGTCCACCCGGTCTCCGCCGACCAGACCGCGTCAGTACCGGTGCTGGCGACGTGCAACCGACCCCCCAGCACCGCCGCATGGTGCACATCCTCGAACCCCGGGTCCCGGACGACGTCCACCACCTGCGCGTCGTGGACCCGGCGCACCGCTCCACCCCCGGCGACCCACAGCCCCTCCGCGGCGGGCGCCGCTCCCTTGATGCAGCGCCCGAGCCCCCCGCGCACGCGCCGCAGCTCCCCGTCGAGCACGGCGGCGAGGACGCCGTCGACGTACAGCGCGCTGTGATCGCGGTGGAGCGCGCCGGCCGCGCGTCCCTGGGTCCCCCCGACGACCCACACCCTCACGGTGCCCGCCGCACGCGATCCGCGTACCAGCGCAGGTCGTCGGGGCCAATCACCAGCGTGTGCCGCAGCGACAGCCCGCTGTAGCGCACGAACGCTCCGACCAGCACGGCCCCCTGCACGCCGTACGACACCAGCGACGCCATCGCCGCGCCGACCGCCCCGTACGTCGGGATCCACCACACATTGAGCGCCAGGTTGAGCACCACTCCCAGCGCCTGGCTCCCAATGATCACGGGCTGGCGGTCCACCGCCTGGAAGTACCGCCCGAGCATCGACGATACCGACAGCGCCACCGTCGCCGGCAGCAGCACCCACATCGGCTGCACCGACGGCGCGTAGGCGGACCCCCACACCGCCGGCACCACCCACACCGCCACGCCGCCCAGCAGTGCCGCAGCGAGCCCGGTCCACAGGATGGCGTGCCGGCACACCGCCGCCGTGAACCGCGCGCCCGCTGCATCGTCGAGCTCGGCCGCGCGTGGGAACAGCGCCGACGCCATGGCGATCGGGATGACCCGGATCCGGTTGACCACCCCCACCGCGACCGCGTAGGTCGCCACCGCGGCCGCGTCGCCGTGCAGCGCGGCGAGCAAGAACAGGTCGACCCGCTCATGCACCTGGCCCGCCATCGTGAACAGGTAGGTCTGCGCGCCATACCGCGTGGACATCCACAGCTCGGAGCGCTGCGGCCACGCCAGCCCCGTGTGAGCGAGGACCCGGGCGCCGAGCGCCAGCGTGGTCACCCCCTGCGCGGCCGCCAGCGCCGCCGTCGCCGCCCAGGCCGCAGGCGTCGCAGCGACCACCGCCGCCGCCAGCCCAACCAACCGAGCGAGGTGGGCCCCGCCCTGCGCGACCGCCCACAGCGGGAACCGGTCCAGCGCCCGTGAGACCCCGCCGAATACCTGCATCCACAGCAGCGGCACCACCGCGGCCAGCAGCCAGCCGAGCGCAGGCTCGGGGAGACCCAGGAGCACCGCCGACCGCAGCCACTCTCTCACCGCCCACAGCCCGGCCACGACCACCGACCCGGTCACCGTCACCGACAGCAGTCCCGTCGTCAGCGCCAGCCCCGGTGCCTGGCGCGCCCGCCGGATCCGATGGATCGCGGCGGCGACCGCGCCGAGCTGCCCAGCCACCGCCAGCAGCATCAGCAGCGACCACCCGGCCTGCACCTGCCCGTTCACCGACGGCTCGAGCCAACGCGCCAACAGCACCGACACCGCGAGCGCCGCCGGTGCCCCGACCACCGCCCCCGCGAGCGACCACCCGGCGTTCCGAGCAAACATCACGCGCACCCGCGCGCGTAGGCAGCGCGCCACGAGGCGGCGACCACGTCCGGGTGCCAGCGCGCGACGTCGGCGCGGGGCAGCGGCGGACCGCGCAGCACCTCGCGCACCGCCCCGACGATGTCATCGGGGTCCCGACTTTTCAGCAGGACCCCGGACGCCCCCACGAGCGCCGGGACCGCGCCCACCGCGGTCGCGACGACGGGCACGCCGGCGGCGAGCGCGTCGAGCACCACCAGCGGTGCCGCCTCCTCGGCCGAGGGCAGCACCAGCACCGCGGCCCGCGACCACAGCGCCCGCTTGCCGGCGGTGTCGAGCCAGCCGGTCAGCGCGACCCCTCGCCCACGCAGCGCGCCCTCCAAGCTCCCCGCGCCTGCCACCACCCAGTCGATCCCGTCGGCCCGTGCCCGCTCAGCCGCCGCGGCGAACACCCGCGCCCCCTTCCCTGGCTCGAGCCGGCCCAGGAACACCACGGCCGGCGGCCCCGGTGCGCGCGCCGTCGGCACCTCGGCAGGATCGAACGGGTTGTCCACCACCGCGACCCGGTCCGCCGCGACGCCCCACGCGACGAAGCGCACGGCGAGCTCGGGGTCCACCGCCAGCACCTGCTCCGCCGACAGCACCGTCCGCAGCAGCAGGCTGCGCAGCGCCCTGGAGCCGTCGACGCGCGACACCAGCACCCGGCTGACGCCGTGAAGCTGGACCACCGCACAGACCCCCGCCCGACGCGCGAGCGACCGGGCCGCCGCCGCCGCCACGAGCGAGCGACCGCGAAAGGACGGGTGCAGGTGGACGACGTCGCATTGGTGCAGCGCCTCGCGCAGGGCCCGCACATCCGAGGGCCGCCGCCCGAACGGCAGCACCTGGACCCGTCCGCCGCGGGACAGCGCAGGCACCACGCGGGCAACGACCGCCGCAGCTCCGCCCTGGCCGCGCGGCGTCAGCACGAGGACCCGAGCGCCACAAAGTTGGTGCGTGCCCGCCACGGCACCGTGCATTATCAAGCTTAGACCCCTGGGGGGGTGGGAATGGCAGCTCCGATTCAGTCCGTCTTGGTCGACTTTCGGCGTCCGATCGTCTGGATGGCGCACCTCACGATCTGGACGGCCGCCTACTTTGGCGCGTTCCTGCTGCGGTTCGACTTCAGCATCCCCGAGGCCTTCGTCACGCCGGTGTACGCGCTGTGGTTGGTGCCGCTGCTCGTGGTGCGCACCGCGACGCACGCCTACGCGGGCCTGTTCCACGGCATGTGGCGCTACAGCGGCCAGCGAGACCTCGAGGGGATGGTCCTCGCCACGCTGGCCGGCACCGGCGTGTTCGCGCTCGCTGTGTTCGCGGTGGGCACGCGCCCGTTCCCGCGGTCCGTGTTCCTGGTCGAGCCGCTCCTGTCGCTCGGCATGACCGCGGGCCTCCGGTTCGGGGTCCGCGCCTTCAGCCAAGCCGCGCGTCGCATCGAGGCCGGCGCCCGGCGCAAGCTGCTCGTGGTGGGGGCGGGCGACGCGGGCGAGTCCCTGCTGCGCGAGATCGGCCGCAACATGCCCGACGTCCAGCCGGTCGGTCTGCTCGACGACCAGACGCGAAAGCACGGGATGGCCATCCACGGCGTCCCCATCCTGGGCGCGATCGCCGATGCCGAGCGGATCATCGCCGAGCACGCCGTCACCGAGGTCGTCATCGCCATCCCCACGGTGACCGGGCGCGACATGCGTCGGATCGTCAGCCAGGTGAGCGTGAGCGGCGTCACGGTCCGCACCGTTCCCGGGCTCGACCACCTGATCGACGGCCGGGTCACCGTCAACCAGCTCCGAAACGTGCGCATCGAGGACCTCCTCGGCCGCGACCCCGTGCAGCTCGATCAGGCCCGCATCTCCGACATGATCCGCAACAACGTGGTCGTGGTCACCGGCGCAGGCGGCTCGATCGGCAGCGAGCTGTGCCGCCAGGTCGCCCGGTTCCAGCCGCGCACCTTGGTGCTCCTGGAGCAGGCCGAGAACGCGCTGTTCCACATCCACCGGGAGCTGAGGGCCCGGTTCCCGGACGTCGAGCTGCTGCCGCGCATCGCCGACATCACCGACGCGCCCCGAATCAACGCCCTGTTCGCCGAGACCACTCCCGGCCTGGTCCTGCACGCCGCCGCCCACAAGCACGTCCCCATGATGGAGTGGAACCCCGGCGAGGCGGTCAAGAACAACTGCGGCGGGACCCGGGTCATCGCGGACGCCGCCCACCGTCAGGACGTGGGACGCTTCGTGATGATCTCCACCGACAAGGCGGTCAACCCCACCTCGGTGATGGGCTGCACCAAGCGGGTCGCGGAGCTGTACGTCCAGAGCCAGGCCGAGCGCAGCCGCACCGCCTTCGTCACCGTGCGATTCGGCAACGTGCTCGGGTCCAACGGCTCGGTCATCCCCCTGTTCCGTGAGCAGATCCTCGCCGGCGGCCCCGTGACGGTCACCCACCCGGACATGCAGCGGTACTTCATGACCATCCCCGAGGCTTCGCAGCTGGTCCTCGAGGCCGGCGCGATGGGCCGCTCCGGTGAAATCTACGTGCTCGACATGGGAGAGCCCGTGCTGATCACGCAGCTCGCCGAGGACCTGATTCGGCTCTCCGGCCTGCGCCCCGGAAAGGACATCGAGATCGTCTACAGCGGCGTCCGTCCCGGCGAGAAGCTGTTCGAAGAGCTGGCGACCGACGGCGAGGAGACCAGCAAGACCAAGCACCCCAAGATTTCCATCGGGCGCGGGCGCCCCCGGCTGCACGCCAAGATCAACTCCCAAGTCGATGAGCTCCTAAGCGTGGCGAACGCGGGCAAGGCGCTGGACACCAAGCGTCACCTACACCGCGTGGTTCCTCAGTACGCGTTCGTCGAGCCAGATGAGGCACCCAACATCATCCCACTGCGCAAGGGCTGACCCGCCCCGGGGGCCCGATCCAACCCTGCACTGTCGTCGTCGGGACCCGACCCGACATCGTCAAGCTCGCGCCCGTGATCAGCGGGCTGCAGCACCGCGGCGTGCCCACTGCGGTCCTGCACTCCGGGCAGCACTACGACCGCGGCCTGAACCGCGACATCTTCGAGGCGCTCGGGCTCGCGCCACCCGACCACAACCTCGGCGTCGGCTCGGGCTCCCACGGCGAGCAGTCCGCCCGGATCCTCCAGGGCGCCGCCGAGGTGTTCCGCGCGCAGCGCCCCGGACTGGTGCTCGTCCAAGGCGACACCAACACCGCTATGGCCGCCGCGCTGGCCGCGGTGCAGCTCGGCGTCCGGGTCGGTCACGTCGAGGCGGGTCTGCGCAGCTTCGACCGGCGCATGCCAGAGGAGCGCAACCGGATCCTGATCGACCACCTCGCCACCGATCTGTACGCGCCGACCGCCACAGCGGCCGCGCACCTGCGAGAGGAGGGCATCACCCGGGGCGTCCACATCACGGGCAACACCATCGCTGATGTGGTGCTCGCCGAGCTCCGCGCGGGGTCGCTCGGTGCCGACCGCCTGGCACCGCTGGATGCCCGACCCGGTCGCTACCTCCTGCTCACGGCCCACCGTCCCGAGAACGTGGACACAGCCGCGCCGCTGGGCGCCCTGATGGACGCCGTCGACGCCGTCGCGCGCAGCCGCGACCTGCCCGCCCTGTTCCCGTGTCACCCCCGCACCCGCGCGCGGCTCGGGGCCTTCGGCCTGCGCGTCCCCCCCAGCGTGCGGGTCCTGCCACCGCTGGGCCTGCACGACTTCCTGGCGCTGCAGCGCCACGCGCGCCTGGTGTTGACCGACTCAGGCGGCGTGCAGGAGGAGGCCTGCATCCTCGGCGTGCCCTGCGTGACTCTGCGCGAGAGCACCGAGCGCCCCGAGACGGTCGACCTCGGCGCCAACCGGGTCACCGGCCTGGCGACCGCTCGCGTATTGGCAGCGGTGGAGACGCTGTGGGACGCGTCCGGCTGGGAGCAGCCGTTCGGCAGCGGGGACGCCGGCGAGCAGATCGCCGCGCACGCCGCCGAAGCGCTGTCCTGATCAGGAGCGCCATCCCCCGCAGACATCGATCGCCAGCACGTCAGCGGGTGGACGCAGCGCGCAGTAGATGTCGTGGGCGACCAGCAGCACCCACACCTTCCGGCGGCGTGCCACCGCCAGCGACACGGCAGTCAGTCCGGCGGGCGCCCCCGAGGCCGGGTCGGTGACCACCACGTCGTGGGTCTCGGCCAGGGCCCAGGCGATGCGAACGGCGGGCGCGTTGCGCAGATCGGCGACCCCGGGTTTGTACGCCAGACCCAGGAGCGCGACCGGTTCCCCCGACGGGATCTGCGCGCGCAGTCGCGCAACGACGGCGGGCGGCACGGCGTCGTTGACGTTCCGCGCAGCGCGGACCAGCGGCGCGTCCGCTCCCGCGGTCAAGAACCAGGGGTCCACCGGCAGGCAGTGGCCGCCCACCCCGATCCCCGGTGTCAGCAGCTCTACGCGCGGGTGCCGGTTCACGAGCTCCTGCAGCGTCCAGGGGTCGACACCGTGGGCGCGCGCGAGCGCGGCCGCCGTGTGCGCGAACGCAAGCTGGACGTCCCGCGCCGCATTCTCGGTCAGCTTGCACAGCTCGGCAGCCGCCGACGTGGTCCGCACCAGCACGCCGCGCACGAACCGGCCGAGCACCGCCGCGGCGGCCTCCGTCGCGGCTGGGGTCCCGCCCAGGACCCGGTCGTTGCGCACCAGCTCTCGCAGCGCATCGCCGGGCAGCACCCGCTCCGGGCACGCCGCCAGATGGAGTCGGGGGTGGTCCTGCGCTAGCGCGGCTGTGGTCCCGACCGGAACCGTGCTCTCGATCACGACCACCGCGCCGTCCGGAGCGACCGCAGCCACCGCCGCCATCGCCGCGCGCAGAGCGCCCAGGTCGGCGCCACCGTCCGCGGCGAGCGGGGTCGGAACGGCGACGATGTAGGCGGGGCACCGGACCGGCTCGGCGGCGACCTCCAGCGCCGGATCACACCCCGCGAGCCGCGCCGCGAGCCCAGGCTCGGTCCCGACCTCTCCGCGGACCACTGCGGAGCGCCGCACCGGGTCGATGTCGACGCCCAGGACCCGGATCCCGCTGTCGGCGAGCAGCACCGCCGTGGGCAGACCCACGTGCCCCAACCCCACGACACACGCGGACACAGCAGCAGCGTCGCTGGGGACCGGAGTCCCGGCAGGCGTCAGGAACGGTCCAGCAGGCCCAGCACGTGGACCCGGAGCACAGCCAACTCGGCCTCGGGCAGTCGGGAGATGTGCTGGCGCACCTTCGCAGCAAGCTCTACGAAGTCCCCGTCGAACCGAACGAAGTCGCCTTGATCGGGCAGCCGAACAAGGATCAGCCGGGACGGCGGCAACGAGAGTTGCTGTAGAATCCACCCGTGCACCACGCACAACTGCGCCCGATCCAGCGACAGCAGCAGCTGCCTCAGATTGCCACGTTGGCGATCTGCCTCATCTCGCCAGGACTCAGCCAGCGTAGCCTCCGTGCGCCACCATAGCACCCACAAGGACCACTCACTCCTCATGTCCAGAATCTACCTGTCCCCACCGCACATGGGACCCCTCGAGCGCGCCCTGCTGTTGGATGCATTCGACTCCAACTGGATCGCGCCGCTCGGCCCTCACGTGAACGCCTTCGAGGCAGAACTGGCCAACGTCTTAGGCATTCCGCACGCCGCCGCATTGTCGTCCGGAACGGCCGGGCTCCACCTGGCGCTGAAGCTACTGGACGTCCAGCCGGGTGACAGAGTGGTTACCAGCTCGCTCACGTTTGCAGCGACCGCCAACGCCATCCGCTACGCCGGCGCACAACCGGTGTTCGTCGATGCGGAAGCCGCGTCGTGGACGATGGATCCGGCCCGCACGGCCGAGGCGCTCGCCACCCTGCGCGCAGAGGGGACCCCTGCCGCGGCGGTGCTCCCGGTCGATCTGTATGGTCAAATCTGCGATTACGATGCGCTACAGTCAATCTGCGACGAACACGGCCTGCCGCTGATCGAAGACGCTGCAGAAGCGCTCGGCTCGACACGAGATAACGTCCAAGCCGGCAATTTCGGTGAGATCGGCGTGTTCTCATTCAACGGCAACAAGATCATCACCACCTCGGGCGGCGGCATGCTGGTCTCCCGTCGCAAACCCTTGGTCGAGGGCGCCCGGTTCTTGGCCACTCAGGCGCGGGACCCGGCACCGCACTACCAGCACTCCACCGTCGGCTACAACTATCGGCTGTCCAACTTGCTGGCCGCGGTCGGACGGGGACAGCTCTCGGTCCTAGGCGAGCGAGTGCAGGCCCGTCGCGCGGTGCGCGACCACTACCGCGCCCACCTGTCCGACCTGCCCGGGATCCGCTTCCTAGAGGATCCGCCCGGGGTGGTCAGCAACGCCTGGCTCACCTGTCTCACGATCGACCCCGGGGCCTTCGGCACCGACCGCGAGGCGGTCCGGGTCCACCTCGAGGGCGCCGACATCGAGGCCCGTCCTGTGTGGAAGCCGATGCATCTGCAGCCGGTGTTCTCGGGCTGCCGGACCTTTGGCGGCGCCGTGTCCGAGGCGCTGTTCCGCGACGGGCTCTGCCTGCCGTCGGGATCAGCGCTCACCCCCGACGATCTGTCCCGGGTCGTGGACCGGTTCCGCTCCGTGCCACGTTAGGGCGTTTGGCCATGGTCTCCTCCGTCGCACTGGACACTCAGCGGATCGCCCTTGATCTCCACAGCCTGCTCCGAGATCTCGACTCGGCGCGGCGGCGGGCTGCCCTCGACACCAGCCTGCGGGCGCGGCGACAGGAGATCGGTGAGGGCATCTCGCGCCTGGTCGACGCCACCTGGCCCGAAGAGACTCTGGGCGCACTGCAGCTGCGGCTCGCAGAGGTGCGCGACGTGCTCGCCCGCTACGCGCCAGCGGATGGGTGCAGCGCCGCGGACGCCACCCGCGCGTGGCTGGAGCTGCGCGCCCACGGACTGCCCGCCTACGAGGCCCTGGCGCGCACGCTGAGAGACGTCGGCGGCGACGTGCCGAGCTTGCGCCCCACCAACGTCGCTCGCAACGGGTTCCACCTGGCCAGCGGTACGCTCATCATCGTGGTCGTCGCGCTGTTCCTGCCGACGTTCGCCTCCCGCGTCGCCGTCGCCGGCCCTGTGTGCGCGCTGGCGTGGAGCCTCGAGGCGGCCCGCCGCGCCGACCCGCGGATCAACACCGCGCTGATGCACCTGTTCCGCCACGTGGCGCACCCACAGGAGGCCGTCCGGGTCAACAGCGCCACCTGGTATGCCACCGCGATCCTGATCCTCACCCTGTTCTTCTCACCCGTGGTCGCGTCGGCCGGGGTCGCCGTGCTCACCCTCGGAGACCCGATGGCGGCCCTCATCGGGCGGCGATTCGGGCGGATCGAGCTCGTGGCACGGCGCACCCTCGAGGGCTCCCTGGCGTTCGTGGTGTTCGGCGGCGCGGCGGCGTGTGTCACGCTGGCGTGGATCGACCCGGCTCCCGTAGGAAATGTGCTGGCGCGCGGGCTCGTCGCCGGCGCGACGGGTGCGCTCGCCGAGCTGCTGGCCGGACGCGTCGACGACAACCTGGCCGTGCCGGTGGCTGCCGCGCTCGCGCTGGCCCTGCAGGCATGCCTGTGAAGCACTGGGAGACCCCGTGAGAGCCTGGTGGAACACCCTGAAGGACCGCTATGCCGCGCTCGTCGAGGAGTACGGGAAGGCGGCCCTCACAACGTACTTGACCCTGTTCTTCGGCACCTGGTTCGTCTCCTGGATCGCCATCCGCACCGGGATGAACACCTCCAGCGCGATCGGTGGCGCCGGTACCGTAGGCGGCGCCTACATCCTCACAAAGGCGACCCAGCCGCTGCGGATCGGCGCAACCCTGGTGATCACGCCGGCGCTGGTCGGGCTGTGGCGCCGGTTCCGGCCGGTTCCCGAGCCATAGCCACCCCCACCGCGCCCCACACCCACGCCTGCACCGTGACGCGCGCCAGCCAGTCATTGGACAGCGGCGCGGTCGCGAGCGCACCCAACAGCAGCCCGAATGCGACCGCCGCGACCCAGCCGTGCTCGGTGTCCTCCGCGGCGCGACCCCACAGCGCGCGCAGCGTCACCGCCCCCCAAGCCGCCCACAGCACCACGCCGATAGGGCCGAGCTGAAACAGCAGGGACAACACGCCGCTGTGGGGTTCGAGGTGGCGATGTAGCCCCAGGTGGCCGCCCAATCCTCGCCCCAGCCAGCGGTCTCCCGCGCCGCCTCTCCAGAAGCTGGCCAGGCTGTCGGACCAGATGTGTCCCCGAAACGAGCCCACAGCGTGCCATCCTCCCGGCGGCGCCGTGCCCAAGAGCACCGCCACGACGTCGGTGAAGCGACCGCTCGCCAGCAAGAGCAGCGCACCCACGAACACGGCCACCGCCACCCAGCGCCACCGCCGGCGGGCCAGTGCCAGCCCGACCGCGGAGAGCACCGCCCATAGCCACGCCGTTCGCACGAAGGTCAGCGCCAGGCAGACGACGGCCGCGAGCATCACCGCCGCGGCCCAGCGGCGACCGGCCAGCCGGAGGCCTCCCGCAGAGATCAACACGACCACGGCGACGCCAGCATGGGTGTGCACGTTGCCGTACCCCGAGACCAGCCGCGGCCAGCCGTGGAGCACGTGCGCGTCCGGCTGCCCGAGCGCAGCGAATCCGAGCCCAGCGACCATCGGCACGCCGGCGATCGCGACCCAGCTGGCGACAACACGGGTCTGCAGCGGGTGTGCCGCGAGCGCCGCCAGCCACAACACCGGGAGCGCGAGGTGCGTCCCGTAGGTCAGCGCCCCCAGCGTGCTGGGCGCTCGAAACGCCCCGATGACGATCCACGCGAGCAGCGCGACCCACAGCCACCGGTGCGGGTGCACGGCGATCCGGCGCCACCCGGATGCTGCCGAGGCTGCCACGAAGATCAGCAGCGCTCCCGAGGCCGCCTGCCCCAGCGACAGCCCCGCGGGACCCGGCACCCACCAGAGCCAGTCCAGCCCCACCCGAAAGGGGACCACGAGCGACAGAGCGAGAGGCAGACTGCGCATGCCCGCTTGTAGCGGCCCGCGCGCCGAGTGACGAGGCACTGTGCACACCATCGACGTCGCCGGCATTCCGGTCACCGCCCTAGACTACGACGCGTTCCTCGCGCTCCTCACCGACCGCGTGTCGCGCCCGGGGTCCGACCACCACATCTCGCTCAACGCCGCGAAGTGGGTCGCGGCGCGCTCTGACCCGGTCCTGCGCTCCGCGCTGCGGCAGGCCACGTCCATCGGCGCCGACGGGGTCTCCGTCCTGTGGGCCGCCCGCCGGGCAGGTACGCCGCTCCCCGGCCGGGTCCCTGGGTTCGAGCTCGCGACGGCGCTGGTCGCTCGCGCCGCGACCGCCGGCTGGCGCGTCGCGCTGCTGGGCGGGACCCCCGACGTCTCCGCGGACGCCGCCGTGTTGCTGCGCAGGCAGGGCGTCGACATCGTTTGGGCGGCGGACGGGTACTTCGCAGCCGACCGCGCAGCCGACCGCGCAGCCGCGATCAGCGCCACCCGACCCGATCTCCTCCTCGTCGCCATGGGCTCACCGCGCGCCGAGAGGTGGGTGGCGAGGCACCAGCCCGCCGCTTCGTTGACGCTGGGCGTCGGGGGAACCCTGGACGTGTGGACCGGTCGGGCGCAGCGCGCACCCGCGGTGACACAGCGCTGGGGGCTCGAGTGGGCGTGGCGGTTCGCGACCGCGCCCCGACTGCGCTTTCGCCGAGCTGTGGTCGGCTCCGCGGCCTTCATCAGCCAGATCACCGCGGGACGGCGAGTCGACCTCTCGCGTTGATCGCCGTCATGAAATACGGTCTTGGTATGGGCCGCGGCACCGATCCTGCATGGCTCGGCGCAAGGCTGCGTCGGGTCCCCCCACGCGAGCTCCCGCGCCGCGCGCTGTCGCTCGGTACGTGGGTCGCCGACCGCTGGTCCGGTCCGCCCTCCACCCCTCCCGGCCCCCCGCCCCAGTGGCGCGCGCCGTGGGGCGACCTGGCGCGGGTCGCGCTGCCATCGCTGCGAGACCAGGCGCCCGCCGGCACCGCGCTGGACGTGCTCGGCCCCGGGTGGGACACGCGCCTGCGCTGGGGCCCGCAGCGACTCCAGCACCATGCGCTGACCGCTGCAGCGGACACCGACGACCCCGACACCGTCCGCGCCGCGTTCGCCTGGATGTGGCGCCACCCGCCGCCGCAGGGCCTCGCGTGGTCGTCGAGCCTCGAGGTTGCGCTGCGGCTGATCTCGCTGGTCTGGCTACGCCACCGCCGCGGCGTCCACACGCACGCCTGGTGGCTGCTCCGACACCCCACGACCGGCCACGCTGCGCGCAACCACCGTGTCGCCGAGCTCGCAGCGCTGGCCGTCGCGGCCGCCGCCCTGCCCGATCTGCCGGACGCGACCGCCTGGCGCGACGCAGCGGAGGCGCTTCCGGACGTCCTGCACAACCAGCTCCACCGCGATGGCGTGGGGGTCGAGCAGAGCACCGGGTACCTCTCGTTCGTGCTCGAGGCGGCCCACCTCGCCGCGCAGTGTGGCATCGCGGGGCTCGACGCGCCGCTGCAGCGCGGCGCCGCGTTCCTCGACCACCTGCTGGACGCCACCGGCCGCGCCGTATCCATCGGCGACGACGACGACGGCCGGGTGGTGCCCTCAGCGCTGCTGCTCGGCCACAGCTACTCCCAGGCAGTCGTCCGCAAGATCCGACCCACCGGGTCCCCCGTTGGGTCCCGCACGTTCGCGGCAGGGGGCCTGACCGCGCTGCGCCACGACACGACCCTCGTGGTGTTCGACCACGGGCCCCTCGGAGAGCCCCACCTCGGTGCACACGGGCACGCGGACTGCCTGTCCTGCTGGGTCCACACCGCAGACGGGCCGGTCATCGTCGGCCGAGGCACCGGGCTGTACACGGGCGACCCCGAAGCACGGCGCTTCCACCGCGGCACCGCGGCCCACCCCACGGTGGTCGTTCACGGCGCCGACCAGTCGATCGCGCACCAGCACCCCTTCCTGTGGCGCACGAGGGCGACCCCCACGCTGCTGGCCACCGACCCGCAGCGCGGCCGGGTCTCCGCGCGCCACGACGGCTACGCGCGGTTCGGGATCACGCACACCCGCACCGTCACGCTGGGCGCCGACGGGGTCTCGCTGACCGACGCGCTGGACGGAACCGGCCACCCCCCCGTCGAGGTGATGCTGCCGCTGGCTGCCGGGCTCACGCTCGCAGACAACGGCTGGGTCGTGCGAGGGGACCGCCGCATCTTGCGCCTGATGGCCGACCCCCAGTGCCGCGTCCGCACCATCACTGGGGGCCCGCGCCCCGGGCCTGGCTGGCACAGCGATCAGTACGGTGCTTGGGAGCCCGCGACAACCGTGATCCTACAGGCGGAGCCCACGCTCCCCGCGCGCCTCCACACCCGGCTGCTGCTGCCGTGAGCGCTACTTAGGCGTCGTCGCGGCGACGGGCATCTTGTCGAGGCTCCCGCTGTTGATGCAGTAGCGCAGCCCCGTGGGCTTGGGGCCGTCGTTGAACACGTGACCCAGGTGGCCGCCGCAGCGAGCGCAGGTGACCTCGGTGCGGACCATGCCAATCGTGCGATCGCTGTGCAGCGCGACCGCGTCCTTGTCCACGGGCGCGTAGTACGACGGCCAGCCAGTGCCGCTCTCGAACTTGGTCCCGGCGTCGAACAGTGCGAGACCGCAGGCGGCGCACGTGTAGATGCCCGGGGCGTGGTCGTTCCAGAACTCGCCCGTGAACGGCCGCTCGGTGCCTTTCTCGCGCAGGATCCGGTACTCCTCCGGGGTGAGCTCGGCCTTCCACTCGGACGCCGACTTCTCCACGCGGTCAGCACGCGCCGGGACACGGGTCTGGGGCGTGTTTCCCGCAAGCGCGGGCCCCAAGGCCAGCGTGCCGAGCATCACCGCCACGCCGATGAACACCAGACTCCAAGCAACGCGCGCCATGAGACCTCCTGATGGCGGGAGGTACGAGGCATGACGCGCGCAGTTACAGCCCGCGTGCCTCGGAACACAACCCGCGACGACTCAGTAGAACATCCCGAGCTCGAGCTTCGCTTCCTCGCTGAGGCGATCCGGGGTCCACGGCGGATCGAACGTGAGCTCGACGGCGACCTGGCCGACACCCGGAAGCGCACGGACCTTGGTGTCGACATCGTCCGCGAGGACCTGGCCCATCCCGCAGCCCGGCGCCGTCAGGGTCATCGAGACGTTGACCTGCGCGGCGACGCCCGGGTCCCGGCGAATGTCGACGCCGTAGATCAGCCCCAGCTCGACGACGTTGAGCGGGATCTCGGGGTCGTAGATGGTGCGCAGCGCGCTCCACACCATGTCCTCGGTCAGCGGCGCGTTCGGATCGACCGACGCGACAGCGACGAGCTCCTGGCCGATGGCGTCCGCATCCGCCGAAGCCACGCGCACCAGGCGTCCGGTCTCGAGCTGCACGGTGTAGTTGCCGCCGAGCACCTGGGTGATCCACCCGCGCGTGCTCTCCGGCAACAGCTGCGGAAAACCATCCGGGATGAGCACGACCTCGGTCTCGCGCGCGAATACGATCTCTTCCATGGGACGGCCCATCGGCGACCACCTCCCCCAGCCGGCCTAACCTCCCCGCTCAGAACAGGCAGGACTCGGGCAGCGGCTCGACGTCCGCGAGCTCGGCAGCGAAGTCGGCTGGGAACGTGGCCGCCCGCAAGCCATCGCCGAAGGTGCCCTCCATCGCCACCCCCACGTAGCCCTGCGGGTTCATGTGCCCGCGCACGATCACGCGCTGGTCGGCCGCCACATTCACCGGTCCGCCAGAGCGCTCGAAGGGCTGGTCGTCCGGATGGCTGTGGTTGAGCACGCGCCGGTACAGGAGGTCTCCCTCGTGGCTGATCACCTCCCACCAGTCGGCGTACTGATCACAGCCCGTCTCGACGCTCGCGAGGGTCACGTACACCGTGTAAGCGCCAACGTCTCCGGTGGTCCGCACCGCCTCGACCGCGACCAGCGGCGTCTCGTTGGACATGGTGGTCTCGGGCGGCGAACCCGGCTCAACACGGTCCATCGTCCCCCCGACATGGGGGGCGGCGGCGCAGCCGGCCAGCAGCAGCAAACAACGCAACACGGAACCTCCAATGCGGATGGTTATAGCCGACACGGAGCGGGAGGCGGCATCGACGAGGACCAGCTGACGCACGCGCTGAAGGCTCTCGGCATGGACGACGCCAGCTACCGCGCCCTTCCGCTGCTGCCGCTCGTGCAGGTGGCCTGGGCCGACGGTCTGGTGCAGGACGCCGAGCGCGACTTGATCCTGCAGGTCGCGGAGGATCGGTTCGCGCTGGGCGACGAGGGGACGCGGGTCTTGCGCAACTGGCTGTCCAACCCGCCCAGCCCCCAGTACGCGCACCGCGGCAAGAAAGTCCTCGTCGCGATCTGCGATCACACTGGGTACAACGCCCTGTCTCGGGATGCACTGCCCGATGTGGTCGCGTTCTCCAAGCAGGTCGCGCGCGCGGCCGGCGGTTTCTTCGGCTTCGGCGCCATCGACAGCAGCGAGGCGGCCGCCATCGACCGGATCGCGCAGGTGCTCGGGATCGACGTCGGCGGCCCGTGGACCTCCGCCGACCAAGAGACGTTTGTCCCGCACGACGCGGACATACACAGCGACGGACCACAGGTCGAGGTGCAGTTCCACCCCGGTCCCTTGTCCACCCACCAGAGCCGCGGAACCCTGATCGAGCACCACGAGCACCAGGGGGAGCAGTCCTGCCCAGTGACCACCGAGGGTCTGGTGATCGGCCGGGCGCGCAACAGCACGGTCCAGATCAGCTACGACGCCCAGGTCTCGCGCACGCACTGCCGCCTGTTCGGCCTCAACAACCGGTTCTACGTGGCCGACCTGGGCAGCACCTGCGGCACTTGGGTCAACGGTGAGCGCATCGTGGAGCGCCGCCTGTTCGGAGGCGAGACCATCCACGTGGGGTCCGCCACGTTCTTCTTCCAGCTCTCACCTATCTGACCGCGCGATCTCCACGTTGCTGTCCAGCGCGACGTCCCGGCGCACTGTCGCGGTGCCGTCGGGCCAGGTGATCCGCAGCTCCACCACGCGCTCGGCATCCCCGAGACCCAGCCAGCGCCGCAGCCCGTGCTGTGCCGCGAAGCCCTCCACTGTCCGCAGTGTGTCGCGCACGACCCAGGTGCGGTCCGCAGCCGCAACGGTCGCCGCGATCCGGGCGCCAACCGGCGTGAACGGAACGGTGACGCCATCCCCGCGCAGCGCGACCGACAGCCACCGAGGCGCGGTCCCGAGGTCGAACTGGAACAACCGATTGGGCTCGCGGGCCGCCTCGCCGCCGACCAGGCTCATGCCGCCGTTGGCGATGTACAGCTCGGGCCGGCCGTCCCCGTCAAAGTCCGCCACGCACCCCGCGTGCGTGCGGTACGGGTACGCCGGCCACAGAAACGACACCGCCTCCGGCGCCTTCGCGGGGATGTCGATCAGGTCGGAGCGGTTCTCGAACGTGGGGACGGCGATGGTCCCGAGCCCACCCCCTAGATCGACCTGCTGCAGGCCGGTGGACAGGTACAGCGCGTTGTGGAACCCCGCCGACGGCCCGCCGTTGCCGACGAACACGTCCGGCAGCCCATCCCCGTTCAGATCGCGCGCCGTGGCGCCCATCACGCCGTTGGCGACATGATCGCGCAGGCCGGAGAGGAACGGGTCGTTGAGGTTCGCGGCCTCGGTGACGTCCACGAAGCCCTGCCCGCCGTGATTGAGGAACAGCGTGTGTCCCCGCTGGTGCGGTCCGGCGCTCGGCAGGCCGCGCACAAACACCAGCAGGTCGTCGTAGCCATCGTTGTTGAAGTCTGCGGCCGTGCTCACGAACGTCTCGGGAGGCATCGCCAGGTTGCCGCCGAGCAGGGCGGCTCCCGCGGTCGCGTCGGTGAAGCTGTGGTCCGCCTCGTGGCGCCACAGGCGCGCCTCCGACGGGGTCATCACGTTCTCGTACAGGTCGAGGTCGCCATCGCCGTCGATGTCCAGCCACGACGAGAACCGGGTCGACGCGCGATGGTCGAGGCCCTGCGCCACGACCACATCGGTGAACACGCCGCCGTCGTTGCGCCACAGCTGGTTGCGCCCCAGGATCTGGCCCTGGGTGGGGGGGCCCCACGGAGCGGGCCAGTGGGTGGCGTCGACCCACAGATCGAGGTCGGCGTCCTGGTCGAAGTCCACCCAATGCCCCGCCAGGCTCGCCGAGAGGATCTGCAGCTCGGGGTCGGTCCGCCAAGGCCCGGAGACCCCCGCAGCCTCCGTGATGTCGGTGAACCCCAGCAGCCCGGTCTCGACCCAGTCGTTGCGGAGGAGCACGTCCCGCTGGCGCCCCTCGAGGCCCCCGAGCGCCGCGAACAGGTCGGGATCGCCGTCCCCGTCGAGATCGGCGGCCGAGATGGTCCACACCAGCGCGGCGCCATCGAGGATCGGACCTGGCTCGAAGCGCACCAGACCGGGGCTCGACACGTTGCGCAGGACGTAGGAGGTGTCGGCCGGGTTGGACAGGATGAGGTCCTGCCGGCCGTCGAGGTCCAGGTCGACCACAGTGCAGCCCCGCCCCTTCTGCAGACGCCCCGCCACCTCCCAGTCCTGCGCCCCGGCGGCCGCAGCCACGTCGACCGACGGCGCGTCGGGCTCCGGCAGGACCACCGACCCCGTGCCGCACCCCACGAGCAGCGCGCACAGCGGCTGCAGCACCGATCGGCCGAGCGCGACCGACCGCAGCGGGGACCACCCCTTGAACGGCTGCTCGACCGTCAGCGCCATCGCCCCGAATCGCTCCGAGACCTGGTTGGTGCAGATGCGCATGTTGGCCGTGCCCGGGGCGGTGGTGGGATAGCCGATGGCCGTCTGGTAGTCGCCCGTTGCGGCGACCCAACGCTCCTCGAACCGCGTCGCCCGGGCCGCCCGCGCGTCGCTCCACGACGGCGTCCCCTCCGCGCCCGCACCAAACGCGACGGGGAGGACCTCATCGCCGTGGACATCGAGGCACACCGCGACGCCGGAGCGGTCCATCTCCGCGAGCACACACGCGACCTCGGGCGCGACCGCAGGGTCCGGGTCGAGCCAGGCGCGGTTGAGGTCCGTCCCAAGGGCGTTGCCACGCAGGTGACCGCGCCGGGTTCCGTCCGGGTTCATGTTCGGGACGACGCGGACCCGAGCGACGCCCAGCAGCGCGGCAGCGACCGGGTCATCGGGGTCCGTCAGGCGCTGTAGGAGCCCTGCGGCGAACCACTCCGCCATCGCCTCCCCTGCGTGCTGGCGGGCGATCACCCAGACCGGGACGCCGTCCTTAGCGCCCAGCTCGACCCCGTGCAGCGCCTCCCCGTCGAGTGTCTGCCCCAGCACCCGGACCCGGCCGGGAACCTCGGAGAGGCGGGCCACCAGCGCGCGATGCCGGGCCAGCGAAAACGGCGCGAAGGAGGCGACGACGCAGTCCCCTTCCGGCACGTCCACTTCGACCACTCCCATGTCATAGCGGGTGACTGCGCGCGACCACTCGGTCCCGTCGGTCGAGACCGCCGCGGCGAACCCCTCCCAGCCGCGCGGGAATGTGCACCGGTCTGCATCCCGGATCCTCAGCCGCCCCCCGCCGGGCGGCGACCCCACTATCTTAAGATGAAACCACTGGTTTGCGCCGGAGACTGGATCGGGTTTCAGCCGCACCTCCACCCAACCCGGACCCTCGGCGACCACGATTCCGTTGCCTGAGTCTTCAGGAGCGTGCGCTTGCATACGATATCGTAGCAGCGTGCGTTCAAACCACCGAGACCGACTGCTCTACCAAGTAGCCCGCAACACCCTGTCGGCGCACTCGTTCGCCGATGTGGCCCTGGCTGCGCTCGACGGCCTCAAAGCGCTGGTGCCGTCTTGGCGGCACAGCATCGGGCTGATCGACCAACCGGGTGAGCGCTACACCATCTACGAAGCCGTGGGCGGCGGGCAGGACACGTCCGCACCGGATCGAACGGTCCCGCTGAAGCGCTTCGGCGGTGACCTCGCAGCGCTGCGGCGCGGCGAGCCGAACGTCGTCCAGGACATCCACCACCCCCAGGCGGCACCCGGCGCGGCAGGAGAGCTGGTTGGCGCGCAGCTCCGCGGCCAGCTCCTCGCGCCGATCCTGCATGGGGGCGAGCTGCTCGGCACCGTGAATGTCGGCGCGGACGTCCCCGACCACTTCTGCGCCGCCGACATCGCCACCGCGGTCGAGCTGGCCAACATCATTGCAGCGGCGCTCGCGCGCGAGCAGCTGCGCCAGGACCTCGTGCACGCCTACGACCGCGCGCGTCAGGCCAACGAGGCGAAGTCGGACTTCCTCGCGCGGATGAGCCACGAGATCCGCACGCCGCTCACCGCGATCATCGGCTACATCGAGCTGATCGGAGAACTACCGAACGATGCGCCCCTCCTGGAGGTGCGCGACGATCTGACCCGGGTGATCGGCTCCTCCCACCACCTGATGTTGTTGATCAACGACATCCTCGACCTAGCGAAGGTGGAGGCGGGCCGCATGAAGATCGCGCTGAAGCCGGTGGCGCTCGGCACGCTGATCGACGAGGTCGGGTCGGTGATGGCGCCGCTGCTGGCCAAGGGCGACAACACCTGGCACGCCCAGTGCGAGCCGGACTTGCACGTACAAGGCGACTCCACCCGGCTGCGACAGGTGTTGCTGAACCTGCTGGCCAACGCGGCCCGGTTCACGCACGACGGCGAGGTCAGTGTGTGCTGCGAAGCCCACGACGAGACGGTGACCTTGCGGGTCATCGACACTGGCGAGGGCATCCCGGCCGCGCGGCTCGACACGCTGTTCGAGCCGTTCATGCAGGCCCACACTCGGCGCGGAGGCACCGGGCTCGGGCTCGCCATCGCCCAGCGGTACCTCAAGCTGATGGACGCGACGATCACGGTGCAGAGCGAGGTCGGCAAGGGCAGCACGTTCACGGTGATGATCGCGCGCAGTCGGGGCTAAGCGCAGCGTGGATCGGGTCCGCGCACGGCGTGTGCCCCCTTGAGATGCAGACAGTAACCGAACAAACCTCAATTGTTCGCGTGCAGATACCGAAGTAGATCGACATGGCCGCTGACCCCAACGAGCACGACCTCGCCACTGCCTTTCGGGAGCAGAGCCTGCGCGCGACAACGGCGCTGTTCGCTGGGCTATACGCGCTCGGAACGGTCCTGGGTGTGCTGCAGGTGCTCAACGGAACCGAGCGAGGCGCGCTGGCGGTCCCGCTGACCGTGTTCCTGTTGTCAGGGGCGGCGGCGGTGGGCGCGCGCCGCGACTACGTCGACCTTGCGCGGCTGGTGTTCCTGTCGACGCTGCTGCTGCACCTCCTGGTCGGCAACCTGATCTCACCGATGTTCCAGCGGCTCGCGTTCGGGTTCCCACTGACCATTCTCACCGTGTTTCTGTCGCACCTCACCTGCCCCACGTGGATGGCGAAACGGGCGAACCTGATGGCCATCTTCGCCCTGCCGGTCGGCTATCTCCTCGCGCTGGCGCAGGGCCAGGACTTCGGGGGGCTCCCCGCCGACGTGGGCGCAGCCATCATCGGACAGACCCTGATCTTGCTGTTCAGCGACTTTGCGCTGGCCCGCCTGTCCGGGGGCTGGACGGCCGCCCTGCTCGACGCGGACATCGCGCGCAGCAAGATCGCGGCGGCCCACCGAATAGCGCTGGACGGGAGCCGCGCGAAGACCACGTTCCTGGCGTCCATGTCGCACGAGCTCCGCACTCCGCTCAACGCGGTCATCGGCTACGCCGAGCTTGTGACCGACGACCTCGAGGACACCGGCGAGGCGGACGTCCGCGACCTCGGCCGGATCACGGTCGCAGCCCGGCACCTGCTCGAGCTGGTCAACCAGGTGCTCGACCTGAGCCGCATCGAGGCAGGCAAGGTCAGCCTGGAGCTCAAGCAGTCCGACCTCTCTGACCTCGCACGCCAGGTCTGCGAGACGCTGCAGCCCGCCGTGAACGGCGCGCGCAATCGGCTGGTGCCGCGATTCGGGACCGTCAGCCCGCTCCTGCTGGACCCCCTCCGGACGCGCCAGATCATCACCAACCTGCTCGGCAACGCGACGAAGTTCACCAAGAACGGCGTCATCGAGGTCATCGTCGAAGAGCGCTCGGGCGGCGTGGTGGTCGAGGTGGTCGACGACGGACCCGGGATCCCGGCGAACCGGCTGGAGGAGGTGTTCCGACCGTTCGAGCAGGCCACCGAGACGGTCCAGCACAAGTTCGGCGGCACGGGACTCGGGCTAGCGATCAGCCGCCGACTCGCGGTGGAGATGGGCGGCACCCTCACCGCGGCGAGCGAGCTCGGGAAGGGCGCGCGGTTCACCCTGTGGTTCCCCACAGAGGCGCCGAAGAAGGACCCGCCATCGCTGACGTCCGACCGGATTCCGTGCGCGCTCGAGCGCCGCGCCAAGGTAGCCGCCTGACTACCGGCTCACGGACTCCCAGCCGTCGAACTCGGTGAAGTAGTAGTACGGCGCGATGGTGTTGCCGCGCACGTCCAGGCTCCAGCCACTCTTCGTGTCCAGCTTCCACAGGAACAGGTACGGCAGCGCGTCCGCCAGGTACGCGTGAAGCTCGTGGTACGCATCCTGCGCTTGGGTGTCGGTGCCGGCGCTGTCGAAGCGGCGCACCATCTGGTTCACCACCGGATCGTCGTAGTTGAAGATGTTCAGCGTGCCCTTGCCGCCCCGCCGGGCCTCGAACAGCGGCGCGACGTCCTCGACCACCCCAAACGACCACTTGCCGATCAGCAGATCGAAGTCGTCGAGGTGACCCGTCACTGCGCGCCGGATCCAGTCGTCCGATGAGATCTTGTGGACCTGCCGGCCGAACCCGCCCGCCTGCAGCTGGTTCCCGATCTGATTCAGCAGATCCTTCGCCTCGAGATCCAGCGGAGCATTCATGCCAATCTTGAGCACGACAGGCTCGCCCTTCATCAGCCAGGCGCCGTTCTGGTACGTGGCGCCCGCGGCGTCCATCTCCCGACGCGCGCGGGTGATGTCGGCCCGGGAGTTCACCTTGACCGCGCGATTGTAGTACGGCGAGGAAGGGACGAACGGACCGCTGATGAACTGACACGGCTGCTGGACGTCCTGCGGGTCATACCCCATGGTCAAGCGCCGGAGCTCTTCCCGATCCAGGATGGCGTCCAGCGCCCGACGGACCCGGACGTCGTTGAGCGGCGCGCGATGCGTGTTCACCGCGATAAACCACCACGACCTTAGATCGTACGACTTCAGCGCGATGTTGTCGGTCGCTGCGATCTCGCCGCGATGGGGCGGCGCGACCGAGACCACACCCTGAACGCCGCCGTTCATCAGCGTCCGGATAGCGACCTGCGGGTCCCGGCCCTCGCCGAGGCGAACCTCGCTGATCCGCGGGTTGTGATGAGCGTTGCGGTGCGCGCTGAACGTGACCTCACGGCGACCCTTCGTCCCGGACAACGGCCCGGTCCCCACCGGCCGAGACGCGAACACGTGGTCGGGCTGGATGGAGGTGTCGCCCCCGAACTGATGAGCGGGGAGCACCGGAAACCCGAGGCGCTCGGTCGGGTTGTAGTAGGGGCGGGTGAACGTGATCGTCACGTCGCGCCGGCTGGCCGTACACGACGCGATGACCTCGGTGTACGCCCTGCTGAGGTGCGACGGGGTCCCCGCGTCGAGCATCGCATCCACCGTGAAGCACACGTCTGCCGGCTGCAGCGGCTTGCCGTCGTGCCAAGTGATCCCCTCCTTGAGCGTGAGGACCACGCGCTGCCCGCGGTCGGTGACCTCGGCGGACTCCACCAGACGGCTCTTGATCTCGGCGGTGACCGCCGAGCGGTAGAACAGCCTGTCGAACAGCAGCTCGTGGGTCCGTCGGTCGACCATCGTGGTCGCGAACAGCGGGTTGAGCGTGCTGGGCAGAGACTCCTCGTAGTACGACACAGACCCACCGACGCCGAGCGCGGTGCCGGCGACGACGGCAGCGATGAGGAGTGGACGAATCCTGGGCATGCGGTCTCCGCGGGCACGATACCCCACGGTTGACCACCGTGAGCACGAACGATACGCACCGAGCCCCGCTTCGAGCCAACTCCTGGAGGCCCCATGGCGCACGAACACCCCGCACTTCCCTACGCCGGCGATGCACTCGCCCCGCACATCTCAGCGGAGACCCTGTCCTATCATCACGGCAAGCACCATGCCGGCTACGTCAAGAAGCTCAACGCAGCGGTCGAAGGCACGCCCTACGCCGGCATGTCGCTCGTCGACACGATCCGCAAGGCGGCCAAGGATGGCGACCAGGGGGTGTTCAACAACGCGGCGCAGCACTTCAACCACTCGTTCTACTGGACGTCGGTCTCTCCGCGCGGCGGCGGCGAGCCCACCGGCGCTGTCGCGGCGGCCATCACCGCCTCCTTCGGCTCGTTCGCCGCATTCAAGGAAGCGTTCACCAAGGCCGCGGGAACCCACTTCGGCAGCGGATGGGCCTGGCTCGTCAAGGACGCCGGCGGCGCGCTGAAGGTCGTGGGCACCCACGACGCCGACACCCCGGTCGCGCACGGCCAGACACCGCTGCTCACCTGCGATGTGTGGGAGCACGCCTACTACATCGACTACCGCAACGCCCGTCCGGACTACATCGCCAGCTTCTGGAAGCTGGTGAACTGGGACTTCGTGGCAGAGAACCTGAACCGCGGCTGATGAACCGCCGGGCCGTCGCCGCAGCCTCACTGACCGCCACCGCCATCGGGCTGGCGGTCTGGGCTGCGCGGCCCGACTGGGTCGAGTCCGGCTACGTCGGCATGGCGGGGCCCTGGCTGCAGGGCATCGCCACAGTCCCGGCGCGGTGGCTCCCCTTCGCGCTCTCCGAGTGGGTGGTCGTCGGCGCTGTGGTCCTCGTGTTCGCAGCGCTCGGGCGCAGCGCGCGGCGCTTCTGGTGGCAGCCCGTGGCGCGCCGATCGATCGCCGTGCGCCTCGGCGCCAACATCGGGCTCGGCTTGCTCGCGGGAGTCGTGTGGTTCTACGCGGTCTGGGGTCTGTCGTACGCGCGTCCCCCGATCGACGCGCGCCTGGGGTGGGACCCAGCGGCGCGCGAGGACCCCACGCCGGCCGAGCTCGACGCGCTGGCTGCCGTGCTCATCGATCGCGTCAACGATCTGTACCTGACACTGCACGGGACGCCGGACGGGTTCGTCCCCACCCGCGCTCCCGACGGCCTGCAGGCGGCTGACCGAGCGATCGAAGCGGGCTACCGCGCACTCGCTGCGCGCCCCGAGTGGCCCGACGACCTGGGACGAAGCCGGGGACCGAGCAAGCCGCTGCTCTCCTCGCAGCTGTTCAGCTGGCTGCACATCGGCGGGATGTACTTTCCGTTCACCGCCGAAGCCACCGTCAACGCGCTCCAGCCGCAGTGGCAACAGCCGCACACCCGGGCGCACGAGAAGGCCCACCAGCGCTTCGTCGCCAACGAGGGAGAGGCCAACTTCGTCGGCTTCCTCGCCTGCATCCACGCCACCGACCCGTTCGTGCAGTACTCGGGCTGGCTGTTTGCACAGCGCTCCGTGTTGTTCGCACAGACCACTGCTTCGCCCTGGGAGTTCACCCGCCGGGTCCTGGAGCGACACCCCGGTGTGCAGCGGGACGTGCTGCACGCACGGGCCTTCTGGGACGGCTACACCGGCGGCGGCGCCGAGCTCTCCGCCGCGATCAACCACGCGTACCTGCGCGCCAACCGGGTGGACGGCGGCGTCACCAGCTACAGCCAGAGCCAGCGTCTGGTGGTCCGCTGGCTGCAGCACGAGTTGGCTGATCCGCGCGGCGGGATACCAGGCGCCCCTGGAGGCTGAATGACCCTCGCTCGCATCGCACTGCTGACCCTCATGGCCTGCGGCAGCTCGGATGGAACCCCCACCGCCAGCGCCGCGCCGACCGCCGACACCCCCGAAGTTGTCGCTGAGGTCGGCGGTGAGCCGATCACCATGGGTGACCTGATGAAGTTCGGGGGCGGCGAGATCGTAGCGGCCGAGGTCGCGCTGCACGGCGCGCGCACCCAAGCCCTCGATCAGCTGATCATGGAGAGGCTGCTCGAGGAGGAGGCCGCGAAGCACGACATGGCCCTCGATCAGTGGGTCTCTCAGGAGATCGACGCCAAGCTCAATCCGCCCACCGAGGAGGAGGTCCAGGCGTTCTTCCAGGCCAACCAGGCCGGCATCCGCGGCAGCCTCGACGAGGTCAGGCCGAAGCTGGAGGGATACCTGCGCCAGCAGAAAGGCGCCGAGCTCCTCCGCACCCTCGTGACCCGCCTCGAGACCGAAGCCGGGGTCGTCAAGCACCTGGCGCCCTACCGGATCGACGTGCCCAACCGCAACGGACCGCTGTGGGGCGCTGAGGATGCGCCGGTGCAGATCGTGGAGTTCAGCGACTTCCAGTGCCCCTACTGCACCATCGGCGCCGAGACGATCCGCAAGGTCAAGGACAAGTACGGCGACAAGGTCGCCGTCCGGTTCCGCCACTTCCCGCTGCCGATGCACAGCGAGGCACCGCGCGCAGCCGAGGCGTCCGAGTGCGCCCGCGAGCAGGGAGTGTTCTGGGAGTTCCACGACGCGCTGTTCGCCGAGCAGCGGGCCTGGACGGACGACGACTACAGCACGTTCGCCAAGAAGGCTGGAGCCAAGCCCAAGAAGCTCCAGGAGTGTCTGGAGAGCGGGCGCCACGCCGCCACCGTCGAGGCCGACCTCGAGGCCGGCGCAGCGATCGGAATGGGCGGTACGCCCGGCTTCTACATCAACGGTCAGGTCCTGTCGGGCGCCCAGCCGCTGGAGGCCTTTGTCGCCCTGATCGACGCCGAGCTGGCCCGAACCCTCTGAGACTTGGGTACGTTCTGGCCTCCTGGAGGTCGCTTGCTGTTGTGGACTGCCTGGCTTGCGTGCACGTGCGGATCGCCTCCCATCGCGGAGGCGCCCGCCGTGGCGCCGCGTCCTGTGTCCGAGGTCGCGCCGGCCCCGGCTCTGAGCGCACCCTTCGCGCTGTCCGACCACACGATCCCCGGCTTCCCGGATCTGCGTGCTGAGACGTCGCAGCACGTCAAGCTGCACACCGTCGACCCCTCGCGCGTCCAGCTCCCCACGGTGAGCCTGCCGGCCAGCCTGTTGCAGGTCGGCGACGAGTACACCCTGTCCCACGCTGAAGTGCCAAATCCCAAGGGCGCAAAGCGCCACCTCAAGGTGCTCCGGGCGCCGCTGCCCTTCCCCGTCGCTGCCGACGAGCAGACCTTCCGGCCCGCGGGCATGATCGTGCGCATCGACGGCGAGGTCGTGCCGTTCGCGCAGGGCCCGGCGCCGCAGGCACGCCGCCCCACCTGGCGGATCACCGGCAGAAACATGGTGCTCAGCTACCCCGAGATCCCCGAGCAGGGGGCCATCCAGGTGCTGTACGCCGGTGTGCGCGACACGCTCGACCGCCACGACCCCGCGGTCGCCGGCCTGTCCGACACCGACTTCCTCCGCACGGAGATCAGCATCGGGCGCGACACCCGCAGCGGCCTGCTCCTCATCGCGCCCACCACCGCGGAGTGGGACCTGACCCTTCCCACCGGCAGCGCCACCTTCGAGACCCACCTGGCGATGGAGAGCGCCCCCGTCGCCCGACCGCGCTCCGACGGCGCCACCGTCCAGCTCTCCGTCGTGGACAACGGCAAGGAGACCGTGGTCGACACACAGACAGTGCCGGGCGCAGGCCGCGCCGGCTTTGCCCCCTGGCGCGTCGATCTCTCCACCTGGGCTGGGCGAGACGTCACCGTCCGTCTGCACACCGACCCGGGCCAGACCTCCGTGTTCGACTGGGTCGTCGCCGCCGAGCCCGCGATCTGGGGTCCTCCGGGCGGCGACGTGCGACGGGTCATCGTCGTTGCGCTCGACACCACCCGGCCCGACCACCTGTCCTTCTTCGGATACGAGCGCCCGACCACGCCCGAGATCGACGCGTTTGCTGCCTCCGGTGCGGTCCTCGAGCGCACCTGGTCGACCGCACCGCGGACCCGGCCTTCGTTCCGCAGCGCCACGACCGGGCGTCGACCCCTCGAGGCGGTCGGCGCCAAGAACATCGGCGCGGTGTTCAGCGAGCACGGCTTCGCCACCGCCGGGATTGTCGCCAACCCGCACCTGCAGCCGCGGTTCGACTTCCACCGCGGCTTCGACCGCTGGCAGTTCGACCCCCGCGCCAACGCCGAGGACCAGGTGGATCGCTCCCTGGCCTGGCTCGAGGAGCACCGGGACCGCGACGCGTACCTGTTCGTGCACTTCATGGACCCCCACATGATCTACGACGCCCCGGGCGCCTTTCGCGAGCGGTTCGTCACCGACCCCGATCCCGATCTCCCGGACCGAGTCAAGCGGTCCGACGTGATGGGCTGGTCGCGCCGGGGCACCATCTCCGATCAGCGACGGGCCCACCTCGAGGCGCTGCACGACGGCGAGCTGGCCTACACCTCAGGGGAGTTGGGGCGGCTGTTCGATGCCATCGACCGGATGCCCGGGCGCTCCCTCGTCGTCCTGCACTCCGACCATGGCGAGGAGTTCTGGGACCACGGAGGCTTCGAGCACAACCACACGCTGTACGACGAGCTCACCCGGGCGGTGCTCGTGTTCCGCCCGCGCGGCGGCCTCCCGGACGGGGTCCGGATCCCGCTGCCCGCGTCGCTGGTCGACATCGGGCCCACGCTGTACGACCTGTTCGGCTTCGCAGACGCACCGCAGACCGACGGCCGATCGCTGGTTCCGGTCCTCGCGGGGGCCGAGATCCCCTGGGCCGACCGGCCCCTGCCGGTGGCGCACCTGCAGTACTCCCACGAGCGCTGGGCGGTGGTCTGGAACGGCCACAAGTACATCCTGCACACCGGCAGCGGCCGGGAGGAGCTGTACGACCTGGCCGCGGACGCAGGCGAGCAGGAAGACCAGAGCACGCGCCGCGACCTCGCGCCGTTCCGCGTCCGCCTGGGGGAGGCCCACGGCATCCCCGTTGGGCCGGGCTGGCGGGTCCGGGTCTCGCTGGACGCCGACGCCGAGCCGCTGGTGATCGAGCTTCCTGCGCCGGCCATCCTAGCGGGCGTCCTCGACCCAGAGACCATCGTGGAACACCGGGCCAACGTGGAGTGGGGCGACCTCCCCGACAAGCTGCCCGCCGACGTCGGCACGGTCATCCTGGATAGCGCGGGCACGAAGCTCACCTTCACCCCCGGTCCAGTGGGTGAGGGCATGCTGTACGTCCTGTTCGACAGCGTGGAGCACGCGGCCCCCGTCGTGCTCCCGCTGGGTGGCGCCCCCCGCACCGGCAAGACCGGCAAGCGCGGGACCCAGTACGAGCACGGCGACTACTCCGTCCAGATCGAGCCGGGCACCGTGGTGGTCCCGCCCCCCACCGAAGCAGCCCGGATGGGGATCGGGCCCGGGGCAGCGGGGGCCAAGGACGAGATGGCGCACCTCTGCGAGCTTGGGTACGTCGACTGCTCGGACGCGGAGCAAGATTGAACGGACCGCTCAGTTTCGTTACATCCAGGTGGTAGTCGTGCCGATGTATGCACCATGCATGTTACGCCCGAGAACGGCTCACAGACTGGGATGTCGGAATGAGCGCCACGACGGAAGACCTCGCCCCGATGATCGACGACGCCCGTGCGCGGCTCGACTCGTTCGAGCGTCGCGCCATGAGCGGCAACCTCCTCTCTCGGCTTCGTCGGTATAGCCCCTTCCATCCGCTGCTCATCGCCCGCGCACTGGCCATCGCAGGCACCCTGCTCACGGTCTTCCTCGCCATCGCGGCGCTGGCCGCGCCGCTGTTCTACCGCCCCTTGGCCGTCGAGATGTCCCGCCTGGACTCCGCGCTCGGACAGCCGCTGCCCGCCGTGCTTGGCCTCCTGGTGTTCTTGGGGTTCGTCACCGCGCTCGGCGCTCACCTGGCGGCGCGCGCCGCCGGCCGTTCGGCGCCGCTGTTGCCCCACGAGGCCAAGCACCACCAGCGACTCATCAGCGACCTCAAGCAGCTCGAGGCCAAGGCCTCGGTGAAGCGGAGGATGACCCCCCCGCCGGGGACCCCTCGCCTGCGCGCCGTCTGATCGCTGCCGGACCATTGCTGCTCCTGGCCGCGCTCTCTTGCGGGGCGGCGGACCACCGGGGGCAGGTGCCTCCCGGCGCCGACCGCACAGCGGACGTCGGTGCGATGCTGGCCGAGGCCGCCAAGCAACGCGGCGCTGAGGAGCACGCCTGGGTCAACCGACTCATCCTCGAGGGCAGCCCGTACCTCCAACAGCACGCCCACAACCCCGTCGACTGGTTCCCCTGGGGCGAAGAAGCGCTGAAGCACGCTGCGGCCACCGGGCGACCGATCCTGCTGTCGGTCGGATACGCCACATGCCACTGGTGCCACGTGATGGAGCGGGAGTCGTTCGAGGACCCGGAGATCGCGGCGGCAATCAACGCGGGATTCGTGGCGATCAAGGTCGACCGCGAGGAGCGGCCCGACCTCGACGACGTGTACATGGCGGCGGTGCAGGCGACCAACCAGGGCCATGGCGGCTGGCCGATGACCCTGGTCCTCACGCCCGACGGCCGCCCCCTCTTCGCGGGCACCTACCTTCCGCCCGACCGCTTCCGCACGCTGCTCGACAAGGTGACCGAGGCCTGGGAGGCCGACCCCGACGCGATGACCGCGCTGGCGGCCGACCTCTCCGCGTTTCTCGCGCAGCGCGCGGCCCCCGCCACCCCGGGCGACGTGCCCACCCGCGCTGTGATCGACCGCGGCGCCGACCTGACCACGAACGGCTACGACACAGTCAACGGCGGCTTCGGCGGAGCGCCGAAGTTCCCGCGGCCGGTGGCGCTGGACTTCCTGCTGCGGCTGCGTCGCGACGCACCGGTGGTCGGCACGCTGCGCGCCATGGCCCGCGGCGGCATCCACGACCCGATCGGGGGGGGCTTCCACCGCTACGCCACGGACGCCGCCTGGCGCGTGCCGCACTTCGAGAAGATGCTGTACGACAACGCCCAGCTCCTGCGCACCTACACCGCCGGCTGGCAGGCGACGGACGACCCCGAGCTGTCACAGGTGGCCGAGCGAACCGCCGCGTACCTTCTGCTGGAGCTCCGCACCGAAGCGGGCGCGTTCGCATCCGCCACCGACGCGGACAGCCTCGATCCGGAGGGTGTCTCAGAGGAGGGTCGGTTCTTCACCTGGACCCGCCCCGAGGTGCTCGCCGTGCTGGGTCACGAGGCCGGAACCACCACCGCCGACTCGCTGGGCATCGGTCCTCCGGGGAACCTCGAGGGGCGCTCGGTGCCGTGGCGCGAAGACCCGTCCATCGCGGTCGAACCGGCGCACCTCTCCGCGCTGTACGCCGCACGCGCTGCCCGCCCCGCGCCGATCTTGGACCACAAGGTGGTCACCGCGTGGAACGGTCTCGCCGCCTCGGGGCTAGCGCGCGCCGGGGTCGCACTCGACCGGCCTGAGTGGGTGCAGGCCGCGGAGGAGGCGCTGTCGTTCCTGCAGCAGCACCTCACGTCCGCCGAGGGGCGGCTGTCCCGCACGTGGTCGGAGGGCCAGCCGCGGCACGACGGCACGCTCGAGGACTACGCATTTGTGGCGGAGGCCCACCTCGACGTGTTCGAGGCTACGGCCAACCCGGCGCACATCGACCGCGCGGTCGCCCTCGTGCGCGTCGTGGAGGCCCGGTTCGCCGACCCATCCGGCGGCTGGTACCGCACCGCAGACGACGCGGAGACCTTGGTGGTTCGGCCCCGCCCCTCGCGCGACGCCGCCGAGCCGTCGGGGGCGTCGGTGCTCACCGAGGTAGTGGTCCGCCTCGCCGACCTCACCGGCGACGATGTCTGGCTCACCGTCGCAGACCGGGCCCTCGCCGCCTGGTCCGAGCCCCTGCGCGCGAGCCCTGCCTCCCTGCCCGCGCTCCTGGGCGCGCTGGACCGCCGACTGACACCGCAGCAACAGGTGATCGTGGTCCACCCGCCCGGCGCCGCCCCAGGCCCGCTGTGGCAGGTGGTGCGCACGCACTACCTCCCCGACGCCACCCGGCTGCGCCTCGCGGCCCCCGCGGTCCAACCGCTCGCTGCGCACGTCCCCTGGGTCTCAGCCAAGCTGCCGCTGGATGGAGAGCCCACGGCCTACGTGTGCGAGCGCGGACTGTGCCAGGAGCCCACCACGGACCCGGAGCGGCTCGAGACCCAGCTGAGGGTGCTGGCCGGGGTGCCCGGCTCGCGCTAGCCGCACACAGATCTACGCGGGTTGCTGCTCGCGACGGCGGCGCAGACCAAGCAGAGCGACCGGCAGGAAGACGATGCTGTAGCTGCCGCCTGCGCCCGACCAGGAACAACCGCTGGCCCGTCCGCACCCAGTGCCCTCGCCTCCGCCGGTGACCGACCCCGAGCCCCCGCGGGCGGAGCCCGTGTCGCCAGTCGGCCGACTCGTCGCATTGCCCGTGTCGCCGGTGGGCCAGGGCGTTGTGTTGCCCGTGTCGCCAGTCGGCCAGGTCGGGCCGGTGCTCGGGCGGCCAGTATCGCCGGTTGTGCGGGGACCTTGGGCTGTTCCGCTGCCTCCCGATGGACGGGTGGTCGCTTCCGCGCCTGTGGACAGCACGAGCAAGAGCGCCCATAGAACCAACTTCATCGCATCCTCCTGACGGTTTCATACCCGGACACGCGCGAGTCTCAGCTAGCGTGGAATTTCCACGTTCCCGACGTTCCCGCGTGTTGCCAATGAGATGTGGATGCCCCCTGTCGTTCGACAACGCCCGACCCAGCCCCCGCCCCCCGAGCTCACCGACCAGGAGCTCCTCGGGCGGTACCGTGACGGAGAGGAGGACGCCTTTGACGCGCTCTACGATCGCTACCGTCCGCGCCTGGTGACCTACGCGGCCCGGCTCCTGGGTCGTGTGCAGGACGCGGAGGACCTGACCACCGAGGCCTTCGTGCGCCTGGTGGAGCGCGGTCCCCGCACGGCGGAGCCCGGTTCACTGCGCGGATACCTGTTCACCGTGCTCCATCGGCTGTGCCTGGACCGGCTGCGTCGGTGGGAGCGACGCGGTCGCCTGCTCCAGTGGTTCGGGGGGGCCCAGGCGCGACCGTCCACCCCCGAGGCGGAGCTGGTGATCGGAGAGCGCGACGCCGCACTGCAGTGTGCGATCGGGCGGCTGCCCGCCAAACACCGGTCGGCGATCCTGCTGACGTACGCCGAGGGGATGGGCTCCTCCGACGTCGGTGACGTCCTGGGATGCACGGACCAGCAGGTGCGGTCCCGCTTGGCCTACGCGCGGCGGCTCCTCCGCGCAGATCTGGAGGCCGGCGATGGCGACACCTGATCTGAAGGAGCGGATCCGGACGCTTCCGCAGGTGCAAGAGGCCGGACCCGGATCCGCGGCGGTCCACGCCCGGCTCGCGGGGCGGCAGCGACGCAGGTTCGGGGGTGCCATGGCCTGCGCAGCGATCACGGCGGGCCTCGCCTGGCTCGTGATGCCCGGGTCGGCCGAGGTCCGCCCCCGAGGCGCCGAGCACCCTGGCGTGGTCGTGCAGGCGGTGGCCGAGGGCCCGCGGGGTCCGCGCCCGGTCCAGAGCGGAGCGCCCCTGGCCGGCGACGAGGCGTTGGTGTTCCGCGTCGTCACGACCCAGGCGGTGTCGCTGTCGCTTCGGGAGGGCTCCCGCACCTTGTGGCCCCCAGCTGGCAGCGCGCTGACCGTGTCCGCTGGGGACCACTTCCTGGGGCTCGACGGCGGCCCAGTGGCGTGGACACCCGACGGCGGTCCTCGCGGGGAGCACCGTCTGGTGGTGGTGGCGTGCGACCCGGAGGCGCCAACGCGATGCGGCGAGGCGCACTTCGTGGCGCGGTGGACGCCATGACCGCGCTTGTCCTCGCCCTCGCCGCCTGCGTGCACCATGCCGGGGAGCCCGCCGCCCGTGCGCGGGGCATGGAGGCTGCGCGGTCCACGGCGGAAGCGCTGAACGCCGCGTTGGTGCCGCGACGAATCGCGTTGGTTGTGGGCATCGATAACTACGACGACCCTGCATTTCCGCCGCTCGCCCACGCGGTCCACGACGCGGAGTTGCTCGCGGGCGTGCTCCGCGATCCCGAAGGCGGCGGATTCGACAGGGTCGAAGTGCTCTCCGGCGGCCCCACGCGGGGCGCAGTGCTGAGGCAGCTGCAGGCCCTCGGTCGGGACCTGCGCCGTGAGGACGTCCTCATCGTCTACTTCTCTGGCCATGGCACGCGCGTCCCAGACGCGGAGGCGGAATCCCAGCGGCGATACCTGCTGCAGAGCAACTCCCGCGCCGCCGACCTGGAGACCACCGCGATCGAACTCGAGGCGCTGCAGGCCTGGTTCTCGGGGCTCCCTCCGGCGCGCAAGGCGCTCATCGTCGACGCGTGCTTCAACGGGGACGGAAAGTCGGTGGTCCGACCGGCCCATCGCGATGTGCCCGTGAGGGAGACCTTCGGACCCATCGCCACGGTCCTCGCCGGGGGCGAGGCGCACCTGTTCGCCACCAGCCCGGGAAGACCCGCGCTGGAGGACGACCAGCTCGGCCATGGCGTGTACAGCTACTTCCTCATCGAGGCCCTGTCGTGGGCGTTCTCCGAGGCCGACCGAGACGACGACGGAGTGGTCACCGCGTGGGAGGCCCACGACCACGCGCGCACGCACACGCTCGAGCGCACCGACGGGGTGCAGGTCCCGGAGGCGTCGCTGCGGGTGGTCGGGATCGCCGACCTCGTACTCGCCGGTCGACCCGGGCCGCGGTCGCGACGCGATCGAGCGCTCGTCTACCTGTACCCGCCTCCGTCGCACCCGTTGTCGGGAGCCACGCTGTGGGTCGACGGGCGGGCCCGGGGCAGCATCCCAGGTACCGTCGCCGTCGATGCGGGTCGCCACCACCTCTCGATCGAGAACGATGAAGGCGCCCTGATCGCGGAGGGCCACGCCAAGCTCGCCGCGGGTCGTCCCTACCGCGCAGAGGAGCTGGCGCGAATCCTGCGCGGCCCCCGGCTGGGCGTGGGGCTTCGGCCCACGGTGCTACGAAACCCGTCCGGCCTGCACGGCACGCTGGGCCCTGTGGGGAGAAGCCTCGAGGCGCACGGCTACCTCCGGGACGACGCGGCACCGGGACGCGGGGCCCTCGTGGGGCTGCGGGCCTCGGTCGGAGCCGCTCGGGGTGCAGCGGACAGCGAGTCGGGCGGCCGCTTCCTCGGTGAGGCCGCCTTGGCCGTGGGAGCGCAGCGCGACGGGCGGTTCTTCCGGGCGCGGTTTGGGTGGTCGCTCGGGGTCGCATGGGCGCCGCCGCCCGGGTCTCGCGCTCCGGATGCCGCGGTCCGCCGGTCCGAGCTGGGGTGGGTGTACCTCACCACGGGGCCCGAGGTCACGGTCGGCTGGGTGCTGGGGGAGAACCTCTCGCTGGGCCTGCACGGACGCCTCACCCCCACCTGGATCGATGCCGACGGCGACGGCCGCCCCCGTCCAGAGCTCCTCGGGGCGATCGCCTTCGGGCCGGAGTTTGTGCTTCGCTAAGCCAGCGTGTTCCTGGACGGAGGCTACGCGCCGTCCTCGTAGGAAGGCGGCTCGCACTTGTCCAGGTTCAACAATGGCTCCGTCCCGTCGCACGCGGCGTTGGTGCGCAGGCACTCCCACCAGTCCGTCATGTCGACCGTGACCTGCTCCATGTTGGCGCACAGGTTGTCTTTGTCGTAGCTGACGCCCATGCACGGCGTGAGCGTGTTCATGTGGTCGACGTAGGCGTGACAGGCCGCGAGGTTGGGCACCGACTCGCCGCCCGTTGCACACGCGAGCGACCAGCCGAGAACCACCAGCAGCGCCGCACCGGTGCGCTTCACTCGCCGACCTCGGCGTAGTCGAACACCGACTGGTACTGCTCGGACGTCTCGATGGACCCCGGCCGCAGCGCACGGATCGCGTCGATGGCCGCTTCGGGCTCCTGGCCCTGGGCGACGAACCAGGTGGCGAGCATGGTGCCGGTGCGACCCAGCCCCGCGGTGCAGTGCACGCCCACGACCCCGCCCGCGTCGAGCTCGGCGCGCGCTGAGGCCACGAAGGCCTCCTGCTGCGCGAGCGCCGGTGGCTGAAAGTCGGCGATGGGCAGGTGCAGCAGGGCCAGGCCCGCATCCGCCGCGGCGGCGGGCGGCGTGCCCTCTTCGGTGAGGCTGACCAGCAGCGTGACACCTTCGTCGAACAGAAAGTCCAGGTCGGCCGCGAGCGGCGCCGACCCACCCGGCTTCGGCATCCCGGCCATCGTGTCTTCGACAAAGGAAAAGCCGCGCATTTCGTAGGGCCCCTGGCCGACCGCACCCTCGCCGCCTGAGATCTCGGCGGCCCCCTCTGCGGCGGACGGGCTTAGCAGCTCGGCCACACCTGGCGGCAGACAGCCAGCGAGCATGGGGGCGAGAAGCAGCAGCGCGGGGCTGGGGCGACGGAACATCGCTCCAGTGTATCGGCGCGGGCAACAGGCGGCAGGTTATTGCCGCGCTGAGTCCCAGGTCACCTGCGGCCGGAGGCGGGATGGAGCTAAGCGAGCTGAGCCCAGACGAGCTGCTCGTGCTTGTGGGTCTGATCAAGCTGTTCGTACACGCGGACCGCGCTGTGAGCAAACAGGAGCGCACGGTGCTCCGCGAGCTGCAGGCACAGCTCGGCAGACCCCGGTGGAACGAGGCTGTTCACACCGCCAAGGATGCGTTTCCCACCGTGCTGAGGCTGGAGTCGCGCGCCCGCAGGATCCGACGCGCGGGTGCCCAGCACGCGATCCACGCGGCGCTGATGCGTCTCGCCGGCTCCGAGCGGCTGATCGAGGACGAATCGCACGTGCTGCAGTGGGTCGCGGACGAGTGGGGACTGTCGGAGGACGAGCCCGGCGGTGAGTCGTTCGAGTCCTTCGTGATCCTCGACGACTGAGCGCTGCGCACGTTGTCTTGGGGTGGGCCCTCAGCGCACCGGGCCGGCGCACACGAACACGCGCGCAGGCGGCAGGTTGCGCCACGCCACCCGCGTGCTGTGCACGTCGCGGAACCGCGTCTGCAGAGCGCGCTGGAGCCGACGTGCCGCCGGCAGCGGCTGGGCGTGCACATACCCGAACGTGACCATCCGGCCGTCGGGAGCCAGCACGTCGATGATCGCGCTGAACACCTCGTCCTGCAGCTCCTCGGGCCAGATCGCCCACGGGAGGCTGCTCACCACGCGGTCAGCGTGGTTGGCCCCGAGGTCGTCCAACACGGCGCGGAGGTCCTGAGCGAGCCGCTCGTCGATCCGAACGCCGGGGAAGCGCTCGCGGAGGATGGCGGCCAGCGCCGGGTTGGGCTCGAGCGCCACGAACGGGCCGTCGGGGCGCGCCCGCACGATGGCCTCGGTCATGGGGCCGGTGCCCGCGCCCAGCTCCACCACCACGTGTCCCGGGCCGAGCTCGGCCGCCTCGACCATCCGCTGCGCGAGCTGCGGACCGGACGGCGCGACGGCACCCAGCTGGACGGGGTCACACACGAACTCACGCAGGAACGTCGTCAACGCCATGTCACTGCAGTCCTTCGCGGCAAGCGATGTGCAGCGCGAACGCGCCTTCTTCGGCGCCGCGGCCCTCGACGACCACGTACCAGGTGGCCTCTCCCTGGTGGACGAGCTCGACGAGCTCTTGCTTCTTGCCGGCCTTTAGCACGGCCTCGCACTGCCGAACCATCGATGCCTCCGTGGGGCAGTCATCGCCGTCCCACTTGAGTGCGAACAGGTCGAGATCAGCGCAGGGACTGTCCATCCACACGAACGCCCGCCACTCGCCGCTCGGCATCTCCAGCTTGTAGACCCGCTCGCCACCGCCATCGTGCTGCACGGTACCCGGCCAGCAGAACTTCTTCTCGTAGAAGCGCGTGTCGAAGCGATCGACCCCCCCGGCGGTGTGCCCGATGATCGTGTCGCCGCACTGGATCGTGCTGGTGATGCAGCCGGGACCCGCCACGGGGCCGCCGTCGGACAGCTCGTCGCACTGGCCGCTGGTGACCGCGGGCTCGGGGGGCGGCGGCGTCGAGTTCACGCCGGGCAGCAGCCACTGTCGCTCGCGGGTCTTCAGCTTGAGGTTGGCCGTCAGGTCGTGGTCGAACGCCCCCTCCTCAGAGGGCCACGTCAGGGGTACACAGCATCCCGTCAACGCCAGCAACAGGGTCATTGCGCACCCTCCCCACCCGCACCGTACCGCATGGGAACGTGCCTGCCCGACAGGCGCACCTCTTGCGCGACCCGCGCCGCGAGCGTGAGCGTGAGCGACCCGGCGTCGAGGCGCCAGTCCCAGTTGCCGTCGGCCACCCCCGGTACGTTCATCCGCGCCGCCGTGTCCAGCCCGAGCAGGTCCTGCATCGGCACGATGGTGGTCTCGCAGACGCTGCGCCACGCAGCACGCAGGAGCGCCCAAGGCGCATCGCGGTCGTCGGTCGACAGGTAGCGACGGACGTGGTCGCGCGTGGCCTCGTCTGCGCTGTGGAGCCAGCCGAGCAGCGTGTCATTGTCGTGGGTGCCTGTGAAGCAGACCTGCCGGTGGCGGTGGTTGTGCGGAAGGTAGGGGTGGTCGCCCACGTCGTTGGCGTGGGTGAACGCGAACTGCAGGATCGCCATGCCCGGCAGATCGAACGCGTCGCGCAGCGCGGCCACGTCCTCGGTGATGACCCCGAGGTCCTCGGCGATGAACGGCAGCGCCGGGAACCGCCGCTGCAGCGCGGTGAGGAGGGGCCGACCCGGACCGGGAACCCACTTGCCTGTGCGCGCATCCGGCGCTGCGGCCGGGATCTCCCACACCGCCTCGATGCCGCGAAAGTGGTCGATGCGCACATGGTCGAACGCGCGCAGGCTGTGCCCGAGGCGCGACAGCCACCAAGAGAAGCCCGATGTGTGGTGCGCGGCCTCGTCGTACAGCGGGTGACCCCAGTGTTGTCCCTCGGCGGTGAACGCGTCGGGGGGAACGCCGCTGTGCGCCAACGCCGCGCCGTCCTCGTCAAGCCGCCAAAGGTGGGGGCGCTGCCACACGTCGCAGGACGAGCCGCCCACGAAGTACGGAACGTCGCCCCACAGCGCGACTCCGCGGGCCGCGGCGTCCGCCCTCAGCCGGGTCCACTGGGACTCGAACAGCCACTGCAGGGCCAGCGCGCGGGCGATCGGGGCGCTCAGACGGTCATCCGCCGCCACCAGCGCGCCGGGGTCGCGGTGGCGCAGCCGCGCCGGCCACGCGGTCCAGGGCGCCTGCAGATCGTCGGACAGCGCCCGGAAGCGGGCATACTCGGCCAGCTCGGGGCGCTGTGCCGCGAACGCGCCCAGGTCGATCTGTGCGGCGACCCGGTCGGCCGCCAGCGCCAGCGCAGCCGCCTTGTGGCCGGGCAAGACCGCCCAGTCCACCGGCCCCGATGGCTGCGGGGAGAACGGGCGCTCAGCCGCTCGCAGCCAGCCGTCGTCGACCAGATCGTCGCCGGACAGCAGGAGCGGCTCGCCCGCGAAGGCGCTGTCGGATGCGTACGGGCAGCCCCCGGGACCGACCGGGTTCACCGGGAGCATCTGCCACACCGAGAGCGACGCGGCGTCCATCCAGGCAAGCCACTCGCGCGCGGCCGGTCCCAGCTCCCCCACCCCGCTGGAACCCGGGAGGCTGCTCGGATGGAGCAAGACGCCCGCGCGCCTCACGTGCCGTCCCAGAACCGCGCGGTGGGGCCCACACCCAACCGCGTAGCGCGCCCCGTCGCGACCAAGCGATTGACCAGGTGGAACACTAGATTTTCGTCCGCCTCCAGGGCGCTTGCGATCGCGGAGACGGGGCGCGGTGTGGCACCGAGCTGCGCCCGAACGCGCGAAGAGAGTGCCAGGATCTCGGCGGCGGCGCGCTTCCCAGCCTCGACACCCGGCTGGTGGTAGGCATTGATCTGGGCCAGGCTGGCGTAGATTCCGACGGCGCGCTCGAACAGCGCGACCATGGCGCCCAGCTCAGCGGCGTCGACGCGGGGCACGGTGATCATCAGGCTGGGGCGCCCGCGCTCTGTGAGCGCGCGGCGGGTGCCGAGCAGGAAGCCCTGCAGGAAATCGCCAGCGGTGGCGCCGTCGCCGACGTCGAGGTCGGACCCGCGTCCGTCCGAGAGGACCTGCACGAAGCACACCGAGAAGTCGTCGCGGCCGTCGCGGAGCTGCTGGACGAAGGCGTGCTGGTCGGTGCTGCCCTTGTTTCCGTACACCGTGAGCCCCTGGCAGACCTCGTTGCCCGCCAGATCGAGGCGCTGACCGAGCGACTCCATCACGACCTGCTGCAGGTACCGGGAGAGCAGGAGCAGCCGGTCGCTGTAGGGCAGCACGACGACGTTGCGGTCGCCCTTGCCGTTGCCGATCAGGAACCAACCGGCCGCGAGGACCGCAGCGGGGTTGGCCCGCCAGCCCGCGGTGCGGGTCCACGCGTCCATCTCGGCCGCGCCGCGGAGGAACGCCGCCATGTCGACACCGGCCAGGCTCGCGGGAAGCAGCCCGACCGCCGAGCTCACCGAGAATCGTCCGCCGACCCAGTCCCACAGCGGAAAGGAGCGCAGCCAGCTCTCGGACTTGGACCGCTCGTCGAGCTTGGACCCGACGACGGTGACCGCCACCGCGCGGCCGGCCAGCGAGCACCCGACGGCCGCGAGGCGCGCGGCGACGAGCTGCAGCGCGTTCATCGGCTCGGGAGTGCCGCCGGACTTGCTGACCACGATGATCAGGGTGTGGTGCAGCCGATCGCCCAGGGCATCGAGCGTCCGCGCGATGCCGTCCGGATCAATGTTGTCGATGAAGTGGGCACCGAGTCCCTCGCCGTCAGCCAGCGCGTCGATGACCAGCCGCGGGCCGAGGCCGGAGCCGCCGATGCCGATGTGTAGGAAGTCGGTGAACGCGCACCCGTCGTCGGTCGTGATCTCGCCGGCCCGCACCGACTGCACGAACGCCGCGACGTCCCGCTCGGCGCCCACGATCCCGTCCCGCTGTTCCGCCAAGGGGGCCATCTGTGGCGCGCGCAGCCAGAAGTGCCCCACCTGGCGCTGCTCGTCCGGGTTGGCGACCCCGCCCGCCTCCAAGGCGGCCAGCTCGCGGAACACGCGATCCCATGGCAGCCCATCCAGCTCGGCGTCGGACAGACCCATGGTGCTCGCGTCGACCGAGCGGTCGTTGGATGGATGGGCGACGAACAAGGGCACCTCCAGCAGAGCGGTGTCCGCGTAACCCCGAGGTGGATGGGTGCCGAGGAGTCGATACGTGGGGCGCAACACGAACCGCGAAGACAGGGAGCCGCTCTTGCCGTTGGACACGCTCGCAGCACTGCGCACCGGAGGGGCTGCGCGCCGCACGGATGGCCTCGAAGACGAGATGATTCTGCGCTTCGCCGCCAAGGACCCTCACCTGGGCGAGGCGATCGAGCGGGCAGCAGCCCGCCACGCCGAGCTGTTGCAGACCGACTGGAAGGCGCGCCTGCTGGGGCCCGAGACGGAGCTGATCGAGTGGCTGCAGGCGGACTACGTCAACTTCTACCCGCCCGCTCACATCAACCCCTATGTGCCGCTGGCGGCCTCCGGCCCCTGGATCGTCACCACGCACGGCGCGGTCCTCCATGACAACGGCGGCTACGGCATGCTGGGTCACGGGCACAGCCCTCACGCAGTCATGGAGGCGATGACCGCGCCCTTGGTCATGGCCAATGTGATGACCCCGTCGCTGAGCCATCGCCGGTTCAGCGAGCTCCTCCGCGCCGAGCTCGGCGCCACGCGGCCCGACGGCTGCCCGTTCTCCCGCTTCCTGTGCGTGAACTCGGGATCGGAGTCGGTCTCAGTCGCCTGCCGGATCAGCGATCACAACGCGCTGCGCCACGTTGGTCCCGGCGGCCGCCGCGAGGGCGCCACCATCAAGCTGCTCTCGCTGTCCGGTTCCTTCCACGGGCGCACTGGGCGCCCCGCGCAGGCATCGCACTCCACGCTGCCGCGCTACCGCGAGCACCTGGCCAGCTTCGCCGCGCGCGACAACCTCCTCACCTGCCCTCCCAACGACGCCGACCGGCTGCGGGAGATCTTCGCGCAGGCAAAGGCGGACAACGTGTTCATCGAGATGATGTTCATCGAGCCCGTGATGGGCGAGGGAAATCCAGGGCAGGGCGTCACCCGCGCGTTCTATGACGCGGCGCGCGAGCTCACGCTGGCACACGGCTCGCTGCTGCTGGTCGACTCCATCCAGGCGGGTATCCGCGGCACCGGCCGGCTATCGATCGTCGACTACCCGGGCTTCCAGGACGCCGCACCTCCCGACCTCGAGACCTGGTCCAAGGCGCTGAACGCTGGGCAGTACCCGCTGTCGGTGCTCGGCCTGACCGAGCGCGCTGCCGGGCTGTACGTCCACGGCGTGTACGGCAACACCATGACCACCAACCCACGCGCGCTCGAGATTGGGGCCACGGTGCTGGCGTCTCTCACCCCCGCACTGCGACAGAACATCGTGGCGCGCGGGCACGAGCTCGTGGCCGGCCTGCACGGGCTCCAAGACGAGTTCGGCAGCGATGTGGTCACCGCGGTCCAGGGCACCGGCCTGCTCGTCTCCGCCGAGTTGGACCCAGAGCGCATCGAGGTCACCGGCACCGAAGGGCTCGAGACCTGGTGCCGTCGGCACGGCCTCGGGGTCATCCACGGCGGAGAGAACGCGCTGCGGTTTACCCCCCACTTCGGCGTCACGTCCGAAGAGGTCGCGCTGGTCGTGCACGTGGTCCGGCAGGGCATCCGGGCGATGCTCGGGCTCGAGGGCGTGCTCGCCGAGGCCAAGCCGCATCCGGTGTCCACCGTCCGCGCCGAGGACCGCTAGCAGCGCTCGGGGAGAGGCCCCCACCGGGGGCCGGACTTGCCCCGAGCGATGCGACCGAGGGAGGCCCGCAACGGGCCGAACGGCAACATGAGCCAGCAGGGCGCGGGAATCTCCGGTCTCGCACAGACCGACCGGAAAATTCCCGAGCACTGCTAGGCGGCGTTGCGGCGCCCGCTTCGCTCGCCGAGGCTGGCGCGCGGCGCCTGTCCAAAGTCCGCGGGGAGCAGGTACATCGACACGCGCCAGCCGGCCTCGGTGCTGCGCACGCTGTACGGGGTCATCCAGCCTCGCGCCCAAGAGGTGACCTTGCTGACTGCCGCCGCCGAGGCGAGCTCGACCTCGAGCCGGCTGGCGTGCCGCACCCGTCGAACGAGCAGTCGCACGCGGAGCGCCGCTGCGCGATCATCCAGCGCGGAGCAATCAAGTCGGAGCGGACCGTGTCGGGGAAGGTACTGCATCTGGTTCGAACATATTGCGCTGGAACGCCGTGTCGGTCGCGCTACGGTTACCGGCCAAACCTGGAAACCATCGCGACACCGCCGCGGGGCGTAACGCGCAGCCCGACGACGGGACCCAGGTGACCTGGAGGTCGCCCGTGTGGTTGCTCGCCGTGCTCGGCTGCTCTCTCACCCCCGAGTCGGTGCCGATACCGCCCGATCTCGCAGAGACCGGCACGCCAGGTGGGCCCCAGCGCGCGATCGACCCGCAGGACGACCTGTCCGGACTCGTCCTGCTGCCGTGCGCAGATCAGCGTGCATGCGCGCCCGATGAGGCCGAGTGGCTCGGCGACACCTGTTGCGCCTTCGGGGACAGCGTGACGCTGATCTCGCGGAGTCACTCCGTCGAAGGCGTCGACGGCGAGATCTCGGGGGATCTGATGGTGACCTGCACGGGCTTCGGCCCGGTGTGGGACCGGCTGGACCCGACCGGCGCTGAGGACCTGGAGCCCAACTACGTCTACGACGTGCCCCGGTGCCAGCGGGCCGCGCTCCCACCGCCTCTGGCCGACGGCACCCAGCGCCTGTACGTAGCCCACCACGGCGACGGCTGGAGCCCCAATCCGGGGCTGTGGTTCCTCGAGTTGATGGGCGACGAATGGGTCGTCCGCACCGCGCTCGCCGAGCCCGGCGTGCTGTACGAAGGGCTCGCCCTGACGGACACACACCTGCTCGTCGCTGCGCACGCCGGTGGGCTGCGGTCCTATGCCCTCGCAGGCGGCGTGCCGGTGTTCGTCTCGCAGACCGGCGGGTTCGACAACGCGGTGAAGGTGGCGGTCGACGGCACCGCGGCCTGGGTCATCGACGAAGCGCACGTCCGCACCTTGGACATCACCGACCCCGAGAACCCGGTGATCGTCTCGTCCGCACCCACCAGCGGCAAGCCGCGTGACATCGAAGTGGACGCAGACCGGGTCTACGTCGCCCTCGGCGTGGACGGTCTCGACGTGTTCGCGCGGAGCGCCGGGGCGCTCCAGCTCGAACAGACCATCGATCTCGACGGCTCGATCCAGGGCGTCGCGCTGGACGGCGACCTCATCGCCCTGGCCAACTGGGATCACCTGGCCATCCTGGACCGAGACAGCCTGACGCTGCTGGGCACCGAGAAGCTGCAGGCCCACTACGAGGAGACCCTGGGTGTCGCCGCAGGGGGCGGCAACATCCTTGGGATCGAGTGGTTCGGTCAGTCGCTGCTCCGCTACAACCCCGGCCTGGTCGCGCCCGACGTAGGCGTCGCGCAGGAGTTCCTCACCTACGCGAAAGACGTCGCGGACAGCCGCGAGCTGAAGGTAACGAACCGCGGTCCGCTCAACCTGTTGCTGGGCGGAATCCGGTCGACCGACCGGGGGCTCGCCGTGGACGGGGCCGACCTGCGGCTGTTCCCCGGCGAGAGCGTCGACATCGAGGTGAGCTACCAGCCGCCGGTCGCCGCCTTCTCGCCGGAGATCCGGCTGTTCACGAACGACCCAGACGAGGACGCCGACCCGGTGACGGTGCCCGTGTCGATCATCGGCGGCGACAAGCTCGACGTCGGCGACAAGCTGACCGACGACTTCGGGTTCCTCGACCCCACGGGCAACGGGGAGCTCTCCGGCCTCGAGGGACAGGTCACCGTGCTGGCCTACTTCGCGCTGTTCTGACCCGTGTGCGGTCTGGAGTTGCCGGACCTACAGCAGCACATCCACGTTCCCTTCGCCGATCAGGGCGTCCGTGTCGTGGGCCTGTACACCAGCGAGAGCCCCGACCTGCTCATGGACTTCCAGGAGCAGACCGGCGTCACCATCCCGCTGGTCGAAGACGCGGCGCGCACCCTGGGCCTGTTCGCGTTCCCCGCTGGCGTCGGGTACCCGTACCCGCGCGACATCGTGGTGGGCAAAGACCTGACCATCCACTCCATCAAGAACAGCTTCGACGCAGATGAGATGCGGGCCTTGGTGGAGCAGCTCCTCGCAGAATGAGCCGCCCGGAAGCCCGGACGCGCTAGTGCCAAACGGGGCCGGATGGGCGGTCTTGCGAGGTTAGACTCGCGGCGAGGAGTCCCCCGTGCTTATGTCCGCCGCCCTGTTGTGGTCCTGCCAAGGCCCCCCGTCGTACCCCGTCACCGGCGAGGTCGTGCAGCTGCGGACGCCCACCGAGATCGTGATCGCGCACGACGAGATCCTCGGCTTCATGGACGCAATGACCATGCCCTTCACCCTGGCGGAGCCGTACCCGCCGACGCTCGACCCGGGAGACAAGGTCGCGGCCACCCTGATCGTCGACGGCGGCCGCTCCGCCCTGCACGACCTCCGCATCACCGCTCAGGCGCCCCCGCCGCCCCACCCCACCGAGCAGCCCCCTGCACTCGCGGCCGGGGAAGCGGTGCCCGAGGGCGCACTGTTCCCGCCCACGCCGGTCCGACTGACCAGCGGAAGCCTCACCATCGGACACGGCCAGGGCCGGCCGGTGGCCGTCACCTTCCTGTACACCCGCTGCCCGCTTCCCGAGTATTGCCCGCTGGTGGTGTCCCGGTTCCAGGCCCTGCAGAAGGTGCTGCCGCCCAGAGCGCGTCTTCTCGCGATCACGCTCGACCCCGCACACGACACCCGCAGCGTGCTGCGCGCGTTCGGCGCCGCCTCGGGTGCGCAACCGGGCCGCTGGGATCTGGGCACCGTGCCGCCCGAGGTTCTGTTCGGCCTCGCCGAGAAGGCCGGGCTGCAGGTCCACGGCAAGGGGCTCGGCATCACCCACGACCTCGTGCTCCTGATCCTGGATGCGGAGGGCCGGCTGATCCGCCGCTACCGCGACATGGCGTGGGACCAGGCCGAGGTCGTCCGGCTCCTGTCAGCGCCATAGCATGTGGTTCGTCCTGCTCTCGCTCGCCACCGCGCACGCAAGCGAGCTGCAGCTCCTCGCGCACGACCCGGCCGGCGTCACGCGCCCTGCCGACCGATGCGACGCGGCCCTGTGCGAAGCACTCGTCGCGCTGATCGACGGAGCCGAGCACACACTCGACTTGGCGTTCTACGGCTTCCGCGATCAGTCCGCGGTCCTCGCCGCGGTCGACAGCGCGGTGGCGCGCGGGGTCCGGGTTCGCCTGGTGGTCGACGAAGACGTCGAGGGCACCAACTACTACGCCTCCACGCACGTGTGGCAGCGTCGCTTCGGCGGAGTGACGGACCACGCCACCGATCTGGCGTCGGCCGCCCGCCGACCGTCGTTCCGAAACACCAGCTCGCGCTGCGCGCGCCCACCCGGATTTCAGGGTCCCCTGCAGTGCCTGGCGGTCGACCTCGGTGACGGGCGCTGTCTGCTCACTGCCCACGTCAGCCGCGACCCCATCACGTTCAAGGGGGACATCATGCATCACAAGTTCGCCATCGCGGACGGGCGCGCAGTGTGGACCGGATCGGCGAACGCGAGCGACTCAGGCACCGGCGGATACAACGCCAACCTCGCGCTGGTGGTGCGCAGCGAGGTGGTCGCCGGCTGGTACCTCGCCGAGTTCGAGCAGCTCGCGGCGGGCCGGTTCCACAAAGACAAGGGTCCGCACGAGCCGCTACAGACGCGCCTGTCGGACGGCACCGAGGTCTGGGGCTACTTTTCGCCACAGGACCGCACGCTGCACCGCCATGTCCGTCCACTGCTGCGCGAGGCCCGCGACAGCATCGACATCGCGGTGTTCTTCCTGACGCACAAGAGCATCACCACCGAGCTGATCGCCGCCGCGCGGCGCGGGGTCCGGGTCCGGATCCTGCTCGATGCCACCGCCGCCTCCAATGGGTACTCGAAGCACGAGATCCTAAGGGCGGCAGGCATCGCAGTGAAGGTGGAGGACTGGGGCGGCAAGATGCACGCGAAAGCTGCGGTGATCGACGGCCACACCCTGATCGCCGGATCGATGAACTGGACCGCCGCTGGCGAGCGCGGCAACGACGAGAACACCCTCGTGGTGCGCTCCCAGGTGCACGCCGGGCAGCTCCAGGCCTGGTTCGACCGGCTGTGGAACCGGGTTCCCGCGCGCTGGCTGAGCGACCGCCCGGACGCAGAGTCCATCGCATCGGGCAGCGCCTGCTTCGACGGCGTCGACAACGACTTCGACGGCAAGGCCGATGCGGCCGACCCCGGCTGCACCGCGTCGCCGCCGCCGGTCCCCACGCTGCCCCCGATGGAGATCGTCCCTACCCGTGACGGGCACTGTGGATTCGACTTGCTTGACTAAGGGCGCGTCCAACAACAAACGCTGCATTCGGATGCGCTGCACGCCCGATGGCTGCGTCGTCGAGTTCTCGGGATAGCTCGCTATCCCCTCGACTCTCCTCCTTGCCCTCGAACGAGCAGCACCTCCTCGATGCAGCGCGTTTGTTTTCGGACGCTCCCTAAGGGCGCGTCCAACAACAAACAGGCGATAAAGG
>Ga0316189_10000299_pt1 | contig 48677 bp, 44 predicted proteins | sample LowCovwburrow_MG_FD_204930 | JGI IMG/M metagenome (GOLD analysis project Ga0316189, IMG submission 204930) | Coastal sediment microbial communities from Maine, United States - Lowes Cove worm burrow | ecosystem: Environmental > Aquatic > Marine > Coastal > Sediment | place: USA: Maine... | reverse complement strand
TGGACGGCATGGGCGAGGGCGGTGGCGCGGCGGGTGATTATGTCACCGTCGATATCGGCGACGCGGGCAAGCATCTGGTCGGCTCTAATCTGGAAAAGCATATCGACGGCCTGCGTAAGAAAATGCTAGAAGCCGCCGAGAATCTAGAGTTTGAGGAAGCCGGCAAACTGCGCGACGAAATCCACAACCTCGAAGCGGGAGAGCTGGGCATCACAACAAACCCCCTCATCCCTCGCGGCCGCAGCTCCGGCGGTAAACCCGGAACAAGAACGAAGAACGCAAAGAGTAGCGGCAAGTTTTAGGGGGGATTGTTTGATTTGCTCCCTCAGGCCCGCCTTGATGTTTTTGGGCAGTTACATCGGTACCCTTGGCTCCTCGCATGAGCTCGGGCGGCCGGTCGGCCTTTTAATAAGTGGACGGCGGGGTATAAATTCCAGTTGCCTAGGCTGACGGGGAGGCGTAGTTTGTTGGGGATAGCATGAGCGGCAAACAGTTAGCTGGATAAACAGCTACGCTTGCCATTGATAGGGGCGCGGTATGCGGCAAGACGGTATAGACTCGATCTTGATCTTTGATAGCTGCAAGCATTCAACGAAAATTCTGCGCGATACGCTGTGGATGGCCGATGTCAATGATCTGGGCTTTGCCCGTACCATCGATGAAGCGCTGGACCAGCTGGAGATCAAAACGTGGAGCTGCGTGGTCCTAGACTGGGACGAGCGCGGCGGCACCGGCCTTGACATCGTCAAGGACATTCGCGGCACAAAATTCATGCGCAACCGCAAAGTGCCGATCGTATTATGCACCGCCAATACCGACCGCACCAGCATTGAGCGCGCGCGGGATAGCGGTGTCAATGAAGTGGTGGCCAAGCCAATTGTGGGCGGTGAGTTGATGAAGCGCATCATCGCGGCGTGCGTTAGAAAGCGCCCCTTTGTTGAGGAGCCGGTTTATACTGGCCCCGATCGCCGCCGCCGGGAGGCTGAAATTCCGGCCGGCGAGCGCCGCGACAAAAGTAAGAAGTAAGAAAGCATTCAGTCAAATAGAACAAAAAAACGCCGGGCCCAGGACCCGACGCTTTCAACTGTTGGCATAGTGAAATGTGAAGCCTAGTTATCTTTTTTCTCGGCCATTTTCTCTTTTTTCATGGCCATTTTCTCTTTATGCATTTCTTTATGCTTCGCGTCTTTGTGCATCTCTTTATGCTTGGCTTGTTTGGCTTTCATTTTAGCCTTATGAGCCTCAAGCTCTGCCATGCACTTGCCCTGTGCGTCGCCTTCCATGGCTTTACACTCAGCAACCTTGGCTTCCCACGCCGCTTTTTTCTTAGCCTTGTAAGCGGCTTTTTCTTCAGCCGAATACTCTTTCTTGTCCTTATCGCCGTGGTGATCAAATGTCGGCTCAAAGGCTGCTGCGCCGAATGAAACACCAGTGATAAGTAGGCCAGTGGCCAAAATTGATTTGATAGTCATAGAAAATCTCCCGTTCATTAGTTTGTTAAAACTACCCCTGGCGCTCATAGTAGCCTATCCAAGCCTCATGTACAGCTATAATATAACACTTATCACTAAAGTATGAGAAGCCAGATATGTTTGTTTTGGCGGCCCTATTTGTTCTTGTTCTTATTTTTGCCTTTGCCTTTGCCTTTGCCTTTGCCTTTATTCTTCATACCCGGATCACCAGCACTATGGTCGGTATAATCCGGAGAGTGGGCGCCTTTTTGCATGTCCTTCCATGCGCGTTTTTCGGCGTTCAGCTCATGGTTACAGGTGGCCCGGTCACGACCCTTTAGGCCTTTGCAACGGCTGTTAGCGCGAGACCAGCGCGCCTTCATATCGTCTTCCATATAGAGGTTTATGCGGCGCTGGCGCTCTTCCTCGTCGATCGCAACACCGGTACGGCGTTCAATTTCAATGCTCACGCGCTCTCTCGCTCGCTCTTCTAGAACCTCGCGCAAATCTTCCAAGCGCTCATTCAGGGTCGGCAAGCGCGTATCCTGACCAATCACCGGGGTGGCCGTGATCGCTGGAATAGCAAAAGCCATGCAAATCACTGGGATTATTGATTTTTTATACATATGAACTCTCTTTTCTAGGTGCCAATAAACGTCAATATCGGAACAATCTACGAATTATGTGCCGATAATAAGGCTTCGGCGCTCCATCAAGGTCACATCATGCCAGACGCCGTCGCAGCAGGATCGTATCTCTGGGGCATTTACCACCGATACTCCTCGCTTTCAGGACATCTTCACTCAGCGGGCATGCCTAAACTTAGCATTGGTTTAAACTGCTTTCAATGCGCTTTCATGCGGTCAAAAAAACTTGTACAGCGCCCTCGAGTGGTATAGGGCTAATTCTATACAATCCACGCGATGAAAGGTCTGCAAAGGTGACTATTGATCCCAGTGCTTTAATCACCGTGACGTCCTGTGTCGATCTCGGCGAGGCTCACATAAAGCGCGGCGCCTTAGAGGCCGCTGGGATTGATGCATTCATTGATAACGAGGCGCTGGTGTCGGCCTATCCAAGCCTTGGCTACGCACAGGCTATCCGTATTCAAGTGAGGGCGGCGCAGGTTCGCGCGGCGAGGCAAATACTGGATACGGTCTCCGTTTTGCCAAAGCCCCATAATAATGATGCTGACGTTGATCTACATGATGATGTCGACCCTTGCCCGGCGTGCGGTAGTGTCCATGTTTTTAAAATAGGGATGAAATCTGATCAAAAAAACGCCAGCAGCCCAGAAGGCCTTGATGCGAGAGGGTTAGCGCGGCACACCCGCTACCGTTGTGTTGAATGTGGAGAAATTTGGTCGCCCAATATTCGAAGAACGGCGGCGAACTTTGGGCTTGCGCTTATGTGGGGGCTTTTCTTAGCTGGAACAACGTTGGCAGCCCTTTGGTTGATTGAGTGGATTAGATTCTTATGAGTAAGAGTTTCCCTTTTTTAGCAAACCCTTTTGACCGGGTAAAAACCAGCGATGATGCTTGGGCCTTGTTTGTTAAACGGCAGCGCGCGCGAGGATTCGATGGTGTCTTAGTATATAATTATGCTCTAGCACCGGTAAGAGGCCATCACGCGGCCGCAGATAGGTTTACTAACCGGGTCACGGGTGAAGCTAATAATATGGTGTTTTTGATCAACACCCCATCTGATCCCGAAGCGCTGACCGAATTTTATATGAGGCACCGTCTGGCGGAGATTGATCCGCGATCATATGATCTTGCCCGCCGGGTGAGCGAACCCCGTATTCAGGGTATCGATTTTCTCGAAAAAACGATGCCAAACTATGATGATGCGCTACAATATTGGACCAAGCTCAAAGACTTTGGATTCAGGAATAGTTTTTTGGTGCCAGTCGCTCAAATGACCAACAAACTACCATGCGCTTTCGGTCTTCACACAACGATGGGAGGCAAAGAGTTTCAGGCAATGCTAGAGGCCCAACATAACCAGATTCTGCTTGATTGTTTTCGTTTTTCGCCGCGATTTAATGCGCTTTATCGTAGGGAATACGCTAGTAAATCTGGCATAACCTCGCGCCAATATGAGGTGATGCGTTTGATCAGCCAAGGCCTGTCAAATATGGAAATAGCTGAACACCTTGGCATCTCAATGCCATCGGTGTCCTTCCATCTCAAATCATTGAAAGAACGCTTAGAACTAGATACGACGCGTGAAATCCCGGTTGCCGCAGCTCGCCTTGGTTTTGTGGACCTCACTTAAGCTTTTAGTAAGCCATCTCTTCAAAGATGCGTGATACATCACCACCCCACGGACCATTGAATTGTCGCAACATCCGATCTGCCGGAGTTTCTCCGCTCTCAACAGTCTCATGCAGGGCATCTAAAAAGGCCTGCTCGGTCTGACCGCCAGCTGATAACATAGCGCGGGATTTTAGACCGTGATCGGCGATTTTGAGTACATCTCCGGCCCATTCTTGAAGGCTACGCCCTCGGTGTTCTGCCACAAGGCCTAGCATAGGTACGTCATTCCGCATGGCGGCCATTTCCTCAAACGTCCAATCCTTGACCATGTCCCACGCCGCCGCCTGCGCTGTCGTATCATACAGCAGCCCAACCCAAAGTGCAGGCAGGGCACACAATCGATTCCAAGGCCCGCCATCAGCGCCGCGCATTTCCATAAAGGTCTTTAATCGGACCTCGGGGAACAGCGTCGTCATATGATCGATATAATCTTCCATCACCGGCAATTCGCCGGGTAGTGCAGGCAGCTCGCCTTTCATGAAGTCACGAAAGCTTTGGCCCGCAGCATCAATATATTTATTATCACGGCGGACAAAATACATTGGCGTATCCAGGAGATGATCCGCCCAGCGCTCAAAGCCCATACCATCTTGAAACACAAATGGAAGCATGCCTGTCCGATCGGGATCGGTATCGGTCCATGCTTGGCTGCGGAGACTCTTGAAGCCATTTGGCCGGCCTTCTTTAAATGGTGAAGCGGCAAATAGGGCCGTCGCAATTGGCTGTAAGGCCAAGCCAATACGGAATTTCTCGACCATATCTGCTTCGCTAGCGAAATCGATGTTCACTTGCACAGTGCATGTCCGCAACATCATATCTAGGCCCATTGAGCCAACTTTGGGCATATAGTTCCGCATGATTTCATAGCGGTCTTTTGGCATAATGGGCGCATCTTCGCGGCGAAGCGTTGGGTGAAATCCCATGCCAAGAAACCCGATATCAAGGTCCTCACCGATTGCCTTTGCTTGACGCAGATGGGCACCAGTCTCATCACATGTTTGGTGAATCGTTTCAAGCGGTGCCCCTGATAGCTCAAACTGTCCACCAGGCTCTAGCGTAATTGATGCGCCGTCTTTTGTTGCGGCAATCACATGGCCGTTTTCACTGATCGGCTCCCAGCCGAAGGCTTCAAACGCCAAGATAACATCTTTAATACCGGGCCGGCCGTTTTCGCCGTAAAAAGACAGCGTTTTATTATCGCTGCGGTGGAAGACGAACTTCTCATGCTCCGAGCCGATCCGCCACGCTGAACGATCAGGCTTAGAGCCAGATGCAAGATATTCGACCAATTGGTCTTTTGATTCAATTAGTTCTGAATTATAGCCCATGTGTATTTCCTCAGCCGCTAAAAAGGAATGATGTATGTTCCATACTTATGCGGCCTTTCGAGCAGGCGCAAGCTTTCTCATCACAGTAACAGAGATGTGACTATTGGTTGGCGTCTTAACGAGACTTTTTTGGATTAGTTAGAGGCCCCTTGTTGAGCATACATAATGTTTACCGCGCAATTATCCTCGCTTAGATCCATTCCGTAGATGTGAACAGTAAAAGCGGGTTTCTGGGTAGGATTAAACAGTGCATGAATGCCGCCCGGGTCTTGATCAACAGTTGCCACGGTGCCTGCTCCTGCAATGATTTCACCAGTTTGTGTAAGGACTGGCTCTCCGTCAGTGCAAACTTTCTCAAAAGACCTGTTGCCGATCTTGCCGTCAACAACGCCGACGGCACCCCAAGCACGGTGGCCATGAACCGGTGTTTCTGCTCCTGGTTTCCAGCACAGTCCCAAGATCGTGAAGCGGCCCTTTGGATCACAGAACAGGAGCTCTCGCTCATAACAGCAATTCGGCGTATCTGTGTTTGGTGACAGAATTGGCAGGTTGTCTAAAGTTTCGGCCAATAGGGAGCCAATTTCACTGAGTGGTATTTTTTGAGAACCCAAGTCAAGGAGATGTCCAACCTTTGACCCCAAGTCCTTAAAAGCATCACCAGCGTTTTGTGAGCTGTCCCGCGTCACCGACTGCGTTGCGGTACCCGTTGACCCAATGATTCGCATTTCCTACTCCCCAATAGATGTTTACAGGTAGAGTATAGCGGCATTATTGTGAAAAATAATTTCTAATTTCCAATGAATTTGTTTTATATAGTAACAAAATTCCACAGAAATTACGATAAATAGGATACAATTCTACGAGTAGAATATATATTAGCATACTCAGCTATGCCCAGTCACCAAGAGTTGCTTGCCAAAGGGTGATTGCGGCGATCGCAGCTGTGTCAGCACGAAGAACCCGAGGGCCTAGTGAAACTGGTATGGCATTCTTCATTGATCTGATTTTTTCTCTCTCGGCCGGGGAAAAACCACCTTCGGGGCCGATCAATATTGCCCATTTTGATGATTGCGCACCTTCAAATGGCTTTAGGGCTTGATGAACAGGGAGGCCGCTCATGTCTTCATCGCAAAACACAAGGTGACGATCATCAGGCCAGTCGTGGAGTAAATCGCTGAGCGGCTTAAGTTCACTGCATATTGGAACGGTTATGCGTTCGCACTGTTCGGCGGCCTCGATCGCGTTTGCTTTTAATCTCTCAATCTTTATACGGTCCGCATTGGTGTAATCGGTGAGAACCGGCTGAAGATGCGAGACGCCTAGCTCGGTCGCTTTTTGAGCGATGAAATCTAATCTTGCCTTTTTAATCGGTGCAAACATAAGCATGACGTCGGGCCCCGGGGCCTGTTTTTGAAGTTGACCTGTGAGTCTAAGGGTGACTGATTTTCGACTAATTTCGATAATCTCACCGATCCATTCGCCGTCACGGCCATTGAATAGACCGATTTGAGCGCCAACTTTCGCGCGCATAACTGTTGCTAGATAATGTGTTTGGTCACGGTCCAACGCCAGATCGCCGCTAGAAGGTAGGTCCGCCGCGACATAAAGCCGAGCACTGATTTTCGGATGTTGTTCATGCCTGTTCATAAGTTTTCTTGGCTTGAATAGCACACAGTGTCAAGAGCAGCTTGACCAATTACATATGAGCAGCTAGGCCTTTTGGTATGAAGAAATCACTAGGAAATGTCGTCAAGACCGCCGACGCGGTCACAGGTAGCTGGGTATATAAGTCGGCGCCTGCCAGCATGCGACCTTGGCTGAAACTTGCGAGGATGGACCGCCCTGCTGGTACTTGGTTATTGTTATGGCCATGTTTGTGGTCAATTTTGCTAGCAAGCGACGTTTTGTCATACACCACACTTCAGTTGGGCATCCTTTTCGGCATTGGTGCACTGGTCATGCGCGGGGCGGGCTGTACATATAATGATATCATCGACCGTGATTTCGATGACAAAGTTGACCGCACAGCATCAAGGCCAATCCCCGCAGGTGAGATATCGATTCGCCAAGCATGGCTATTTTTAGCGGGGCAATGTTCGGTAGGTCTGATCGTTTTGCTTCAGTTAAATATAACAGCGATATATCTGGGTATAGGATCGCTCGCGCTTGTTGCAGCTTATCCTTTTATGAAGCGGATTACATGGTGGCCGCAGGCATGGCTTGGGCTGACGTTTAATTGGGGGGCTTTGATGGGCTATGCCGCTGTCGCAGGAGAGGTATCAGCCGCATCTCTTGTTTTGTATGCTGGATGTATGTTTTGGACGCTGGGATATGACACTATTTACGCCCATCAAGATAAGGAAGATGACGCACTGATCGGGGTGAAATCCTCTGCGCGAAAGCTGGGGGACCAAACTCGGTTGGCGCTGGCGATATTTTACGGCATATTTATTATTGCATTATTGGTTGTTGCAGGGCTTGAATCTAGCTCTAGCATACTGTACATCGGCGTCTGCATAGCGCTGGGCCATTTGGTTTGGCAGGTGACTAAGCTGAGGATTGATGACGTTGAGGCGTGTTTGCAAATTTTTAGATCAAACACTCATTTCGGATGGATCATCTTCATCGCGCTTTTATTAGAGACCGTCTCGCAAAGCTGTTGGGCCCTGATTTAACCTGAAGCCTGACTGAACCTGAAGCCTGACCTTTAGATTGTAAGAAAGACGAGCCATGAATATCGATAAAATCCCTGTTGGTGAAAATGTTCCTTGGGACGTGAATGTCATCGTAGAGGTACCTGTTGGCACTGAGCCAGTAAAGTATGAACTTGATAAGGCGTCCGGGGCCCTTTACGTGGACCGGATTATGCATACCAGTATGCGCTATCCTTGTAACTATGGCTTTATCCCCCACACGCTTGCGGATGACGGTGATCCGGTAGATGTGCTGATTGCAAATAACACGCCTATCATGCCCGGCGCGGTCGTGCGGTGTCGCCCGATTGGTGTCCTGCTGATGGAAGATGAAGCGGGAATGGACGAGAAGCTGTTGATGGTTCCTGTTGACAAGCTGAATCCTTGGTATACCTCGGTGAAAGATTATACCGAGCTTCCTGAATTGTTTATGGAGCGTATCCAGCATTTCTTTGAGCATTATAAAGATTTGGAAAAAGACAAGTGGGTGAAAATCCACGGTTGGGGTGACGCAGCGAAGGCAGCCGGACTGGTTGACGCTGGAGTAAGAGCATACGCTGCGAGCCAGTGATATAGACTTACATATCAGCGATGAAAAACGCCCCACTGTGTAACAGCGGGGCGTTTTCTGCTTTTAGTGAGCGCCCATAGGTTTCGTCGTAGCTAGAGCTTCCTCATGGATTGTAGCTGACCGTATGTCATGCTTCGCCATAACCACTCGAACGGTCCAAAGCGGAAGTATTTCAGCCAGATCGGACTAGTGATTAACTGGAAGACGCATATCGCCGCCCAGATATAGTACAACTCGTGGCGAGCTAGTTCACCAAACAATGCTGCGCCGACACCGGTAAATACAAAGATAGCCACGATACTGTGCGAAAGATAATTGGTCAGTGCCATTCGGCCCACCGACGCTAGCGCATGTTGCAACCATCTCAATATGCCGCTTTGGCAGAAAAGCATGATGAGGCCAATGTGAGCGCCGCCAACTAAAATACGGCCTGGATCCAGAAGTAGCCGGTACATATCGAAGGCGATTGGGTTAAAATCGCTCTCGATGATATCGATCGATAAGATGTAACGAAGCGGAAGACCGATCCCGTATCCCACAACAATCATAGCCAAATAGACCTTGTGAGGCACTTGCAGGGTAAGAACGCCCCAGCGATAAAGCACCACACCTATCATCATGCATAAAAGCGCATCCCAGAAGAACCAAGTGTAGACAATTATAGACTCGAACATTTGCATGCGGCCAAAAAAGCTCGTCACATTATGCCAATAGCCCGACTGCGTATTTGCAATTTCTTTGGCGAATTTTTCAGGCTTTGGATGGCTTTGATTGAATGCTCTATCCCAGTTTTCAACATGCTTCACTTCATCTTCTGATAGTTCAGCGCCGGAGGCTTTCTTTTCTTCAGCCACCTGTGCCAACTCAGACATTTCCACATGATTTGCGTATTTAGTGTAATTTGAATAGCCGACAATGGCCATAAGGCCGATGATAAGGATTATGAATGTTTTCGTTTTAAAGTGTCGCATACCAAACAGAAACAGCGCTGCTAGGCCGTATGAATAAAGTATATCCCCCTGCCAAAGCAGCAGATAACCGTGTATGGCACCGAAAAAGACCAACAATATATTTCGCTTCATATATAAATCGGCGGCCTGATTACCCGGTAATCGCTCTGACAGACGGTCCATGAATAATATCAGGCCTGCACCGAATAAAAGCGAGAAGATTGTCCGCATGGTGCTTTCAAAGAAAACATTCACAGTTAGCCAAACATTCAGGTCAATGCCAGTAGCGCCGCCGTAAGCGTTTGGATTGCCATAGGCGGCTAGCGGCAATCCCATGCCGGGAATATTCATAATTAGAATACCGAATAGGGCAATACCCCGTGCTATATCCATCGATGAAAATCGTGCAGCACTATCCGTCGGCGCGCCTATTTCAGCGGGCTTATTATCAGCAATGCCAGTCATTTCAGTCCCCTCAATATGAGATGCTATTCAAGCAATCTCTCTCGCCATCCCCCGATAGCGACTAGAATGTTTAGCCTAGCACGCTATAATTTATTAATAAAGTATTAATGGTCAAGCAAGTTAGCTTGTGCTGGAGTTCTGATCAGCATAGTCTGACGGGATTATAAGGAGATATAAGATGGATTTAGGTCTTAAGGGAAAACGGGCGATTGTCACAGGCGGTACGGGTGGTATTGGTCGTGCAATCGTTCGCCAGCTCGCGTCAGAGGGAGCGATTGTCCATACCTGCTCGCGCCGCAAAGATGCGGTGGATGCATTGAATGAAGATATGGGCGAAATGGGTGTTACGGGTTCCGTCTGCGACGTTTCAGATCAGCAGTCGAACGCGAATTGGATGAACCACGCGATTCATCAAATGGGTGGCTTGGACATTTTCATTGCCAATGTGTCAGGCATGGGTTTGGGTGGCCTTGAAGGGTGGCAATTGTCTTTTGATGTGGATATTATGGCTACAGTAACAGGGGCAGACATCGCGCGGACCGCTATGAAAAGTAGCGGTGGCGGTTCGATTGTTTTCATTAGCAGCATTAGCGCGACCGAATCAAGTGGTCAGGCGGGGCCGTACGGTAGCATGAAAGCCGCTTTGATATCATATGCTGGCCAATTAGGTAGTGAAACCGCGGCTGAGGGAATTCGGGTCAATAGCATATCGCCCGGCCCAATTCATGTTGATGATGGCTTTTGGGGCAAGGTACAACAGCAGCAGCCGGAGCAGTATAAGGCCGTTGAAGCCATGCACGGCGCTGGCCGGATGGGTACCCCAGAGGAGGTTGCCAGCGCTGCGGTCTTTATCGCCAGCCCCGTGGCTAGTTGGGTGACCCGCGCGAACCTAATCGTTGACGGTGGCTTCACCCGCGGTATCCAGTTTTAAACTGGACTTAGTAAAGCTCAGGCTCTGTCTCGCGGAGCACGCGCCGAACCGACATGGGCGCAAATCGGGCCATACTATGAAACGTGCGATCAACCGATGCAAAGCGTGAACGGGCGCGCTTTACAAATCTTGCGAACCCCGGAAACGCAGGGATCAAGAAAATCATTGCCAGCATTGTACAAATAATGCCGATGGGCAAGAAGGGAAAGATAATCCCAATGATGCCTAAGATTAGAAAAAGCAGGCCAAGGAGGCCAGAGATGATGCGTGCCATGTCGTTTTCTCGCTGTTGCAGGACGCTTGTTTCGCGTCTTTGTTATATTATGTATGGAAATGGGGACGAATTATGTCGAAACAAGGTGCGACATCAGCGCCGTCACTGATATTAGAGATATCAATGACGTAGATTTGCTGTTTTGCAAGCCTTGTCAAGGCGCGAGAAGACGTTTAATACAGTCGATTGAAAGCGTACCGTGACACAGTCACCCAGTTAGTGAGGTCCAAACAATGAATAAAATATTTGACGGTGCAGATGCGGCCCTTGAAGGCTTGTTATCCGATGGAATGTCGATGATGGCTGGTGGCTTTGGGCTGTGCGGTATCCCAGAAAATTTAATTGCGGCTATTCACCGGGCGGGGACTAAAGACATCTCAATCGTGTCTAATAACTGCGGCGTTGATGGTTTTGGTCTTGGGGTCCTTTTGGATGCCAAACAGATCAAAAAAATGATCAGCAGCTATGTCGGCGAGAATAAAGAATTTGAACGCCAATACCTACAGGGTGAGTTGGAATTGGAATTTAACCCACAAGGCACTTTAGCCGAGCGTGTCAGAGCGGGCGGTGCTGGAATTCCCGGTTTCTATACCAAGACAGGGGTCGGAACATTGATTGCTGAGGGCAAAGATCACAGGGATTTTGGCGGCGAGACCCATATTATGGAGACTGGCCTGACTGCTGATCTTTCTATCATCAAAGCTTGGAAAGCTGACCCTGAGGGGAACCTAGTGTACCGCAAGACAGCGCGGAACTTTAACCCGATGATGGCTACAGCCGGGCGTGTCACAATTGTTGAAGTGGAAGAAATCGTGCCAGCAGGATCGCTTGATCCAGATCACATTCATACGCCGGGTATTTTTGTTCAGCGTATCATTAAGGGTGATCATGAAAAACGTATCGAGCAACGCACCGTGCGCGAGCGTGATAGTCAGGGAGGGGCCAGCTAATGTGGGATCGCAAACAAATGGCTGCGCGGGCGGCACAGGAATTAGAAGATGGCTTCTACGTCAACTTGGGCATCGGTATTCCAACCCTGGTGGCGAATTATATCCCAGACGGCGTGCATGTTACCTTGCAAAGCGAGAACGGGATGCTGGGTATGGGGCCGTTTCCCTATGATGATCAAGTTGATCCAGATTTGATCAACGCAGGTAAGCAAACCATTACCGAACTGCCAACCAGTAGCTATTTTTCAAGCGCTGATAGCTTTGGCATGATCCGTGGTGGTCACATTGATCTATCAATTTTAGGGGCTATGGAAGTCGCCGAAAATGGCGATCTGGCTAACTGGATGATACCCGGCAAGATGGTCAAGGGTATGGGTGGTGCCATGGATTTGGTGGCGGGCGTGAAGCGCGTAGTGATCATTATGGACCATACAAACAAAGCTGGAGATCCGAAACTTCTCAAGACGTGTAGCCTTCCATTAACGGGGCAGGCCGTCGTTGACAGAATTATCACTAATCTGGGTGTCTTTGACATTGTCGACGGTGGCTTGAAACTGGTCGAGCTTGCGGATGGTGTCGCAATTGAAGATGTGAAAAAATCAACAGAGGCGACATTAGTATTATGAGTGCGAAGCTGTCGTTTTACATGGCGGTGATGAGAGCAACAATTCGCCCCGCCTTTTCAAGAATGGCAGACGCGATGCGTTTGCAAACCATCATGGAGAAATTTGACCGCCGGATGTCCTCTTGGCCCGAGGACAAAGCCACCATTCAAGTGGAAAACGTGAACGGCATGAAAGCCCACTGGATTGAGCCATTGAATGGCTACGGTGATCGGGTCATTTTATATCTGCATGGAGGTGCATTTATTGCCAGATCCCCGCGCACTCACGGGACCATGCTAGCGACCCTATGCCGTGAGACAGGAGCCAGGGGCTTTATGCCTGATTATGGACTTTTACCCCAAAACCCAATGCCGGCAGCCCAAGACGACTGCGAAAAAGCCTACCGATTTTTGTTAGATCAGGGGATTGATGCGTCACAGATTGTCTTGGCCGGAGATTCTGCGGGCGGTTTTTTATGCATGACCACGCTACACCGAATTCGGGCGGCGGATCTTCCCATGCCGCGATCAGTCATTTTACTTTCGCCTGGGGGTGTCATCCGGGAAGAAGAGCGTGGCACTATGATCACCAACGCCAAGCGTGACGCCATGTTTACAATCCAGGCCATCGAAACGCTGACCGAATTGGTTGCCCCTCCTTACGCAGAAGGCCCGGATTACTACCCCTTAGAGTTTGATTTGTCTGGATTGCCACCGATACACATTGAGGTTGGCGGCACCGAGATATTGCTGGACGACAGCCGAATTCTTCATGAACGTGTTCAAGCCGCTGGCGGGGATAGTAAATTGGTCATTACGCCGAATGCACCGCACGTTCTGCCAGTATTCCCGGTCCCCGAAGCCAGAGAGGCAATTGACCGAATGGCAGCCTTTATTTGGAAAAGCTTTAATCTGGCCCACGCCAAAAGCTAGTCCATTAAGCTATTTGTAACGAAAACGCCTCATTGTCGCCTTGTTGAATCACGACCATTGCAGGTATTGTCAAAGACCTGACTTGAGGATTTCTTAGGAGATAGATAATGGCGAAGCGCGCGCGTAAAATTGGCTATATCGGTTTAGCGGCCCTGGTTGGCCTGACGGCTGCATTGTTGATTGCCCCTAACTTCATTGATTGGAATCAATATCGTGACCGGGTGGCGGCTTTGGCTAGCCAGCAAGCCGGCGTGGATGTGCTCATTAACGGTGAGCTATCAGCTCGTATTTTACCGTATCCATCCTTAAGCGTTAAGGATTTGGTTCTTCGCGCTCCCGGCGGCGAAGGTGCTGATGAAATAGCCAGCCTAGAGGGCTTAGACATTGATCTGTCGATTGGATCATTGTTGGGGCAAGACCTTCACGCGACGAAGCTAACATTGAATGGTCCCCAGTTAACAGTGCGCGAGAGATCAACGGGCCAGTGGTCATTAAAGGGCTGGCCGGAACTTAGCTCTACAAATAATGAGGAGGGCGAGGCGCCAGCGGTTCCGTCTAATATTGAACTGAATGCTCTCGCGATAAAGCGAGGAAAATTGGTTGTGGAGCGGATCGAAGGCCCTTTGCTTACGCTTGACAATTTTAATATGTCGGCCTCGGGCGCACTACCAAGTGGCCTTTTTGTTTTTGCTGGGGATAGCCAAGTAAACGGCGAAGCCTTCGGGTATGAGGGCAGATGGCAGCAAGACCCGTCGCGCGGCACTTTCAATAGTCGTCTGCTGATTACTATTGGTAATAACCGCATTGATCTTTCCGGCGGACAAACCAGCGAGGCCGGACTTGCCGGACGAATAAAAGCCACCGGTAACAACATCAGCGAGGTCGCCAATTTCATCGGCAAAATAGGCTTTTTTGACGGCACCTTGGTTGGTTTAGATCAAGATTTTGACTTCGATATATCAGTCGAGGAGACTGGCTCGCGCATCAAATTAGCCAGTCGTCAGTTTCGTTTAGGTAGATCAACAGGCGACCTTGAATTCTTAGGATCACTCAAGCCTGCCGGCTATTCAGCGGCTACCATCAACGTCCGCCAATTATACCTAGACGATTTCGAAGCGCTGGAAATCGTTGGTGCAGACACACAAGCGTCCTCGCAGGGGGGTGCACCTTTCCGGGCCGATATTGACTTAAAGGCCGCAGCGGTCCACTGGAATGATCAGACGGTTCAGCAAGTTGATATTGTGTTCTCGTCCGGTAAGGCAGGTATGGAGATCACGAAAGCGCAAGCCATTTTACCTGGCGGCGGCACCGTTGCAGCGTCAGGGAAGCTGAAGCGGGGCGAGGGCTCAGCGTCCATCAATGTCGAGGGCGGCGACGCACGGCCCCTGCTTGCATGGCTCGGGGTTCCTGTGGAACGATTTAGCAAAGATCGTATGAAGACCTTACAGCTTGATTTGGGATACACCCAAACGGCTGACGAATGGTCACTGACGACGAAGAAAGCCAAGTTGGATGCGTCGAATATCTCCGCTACAATCAGTCAACGCAATGGTGGCCCGATTGCGGTGGACGCTTACGTTGATCAACTTAATCTCGACGCCTACGTAATGACACCCCAAGCAAACGCGGGCAAGCTACCCAAGTCTTCTACTATTCCTGATCTTAACTTCAATGTGCGGCTAGACCAGATCACAGCGGGAGAGCGCTCTCTCGGCCCTGTCGCGGCTGAGGGCAGTGTGGCGGGTGAGACAATAACAGTGACGTCCCTGACTGCCAGCGATATTGGAGGCGGCGCCCTAGACGTATCGGGTAGTGTTGCAGATATGATCACTGCTCCCAAATTTGATCTGGAGGGCAGTTTGGTCGGATTTTCAGGCCAATTGCTTGCGACTAGCTTGGGCTATGCGATCGGTGATCTTCCGACGCCGTTGCAGGGCAATCACTCAGCAAACTTCAGTGCAACTGGGACCGGCGACACTATCATTTTGGACATCTCCGATTCCTTTGATGAAACCGGCTTGCTCACTGCGCGAGGTCAGCTTACCGCCTTGTCATCAAAGGCGATTGGGTTTGATCTTGAAGGTCGATTAAAGCACGGGAGCACGCGCCCTTGGGCTGCGGCTGCGGGTATCGCTCTGGTGCGTCAAGCGGGTGCTATTGATCTGGCTTGGACATTGAAAGGGAGCGGCTCAGATAATCCGGTCACTGTTAGTTTGAACGGGCAAATGGCTGACGGGGATATGCAGTTAGCGCTAGTCAGTGATCAGCAAGGCATGGCTGGTGACATCACCTATGATCGGCCCACTGGCCGTTTGCTCTCGCAAGCGCTGACCTACACCTTTGGAAATCGCTGGTTAGATTCGCCGCTGAGTACCAAGGGTTCTTTTAGCCTTGGCCCTGATCGCTGGCAGTTCAGTGATTTGAATGTAAAAATGGGCAATATGGCAGTGACAGGAAGCTTGGCAAGCAATGCGCAGCAATTTGTCACGGGTGACTTCACCATAACAGGCCTTGCCTTCGGTGCGGATTCTGGCACAAAGAAAGCCCGCTCTGCGCCCATTGGGGACTGGGCAGAGACGCCGTTAGATTTGGATGAAATCGCTGACATGACGGGCGAGATAACACTGAATATAAACGCTTCAGAAATATACGGCCAAAGTCTTGATGGGGCCAAATTGGCTGCTAATTTTGGTGCGGGTCAAGTGACCGCAAGTTTGGCGGGTGCTCAATTGAATGGACAGCCACTAACATTAGAAGCCGAAGCCACTGTCACCAATGCGTTGGAGTTTAAGGTGCGCAGCAGTGTATCGCGGTTGGTTTTGGATAGTTTTGCCGATAGCTTTGCAGGAGTGAAACCAATCTCTGGTGACGCTGCGATTGAGATTGAGCTGGCGTCGAAGGGTAGAACGCAAAAGCAATTGGTCCGCAACCTTGATGGTATTATCGTTGGGCAAGCGAATGCAGGCTCGCTTAATTTTGTGAGCGTTCTGCAGATGGTTGGTCAGCTAAAGTCAGCGACAAGTGGCCGGGCGATTGTATCAGGGCTCGGGCAGTCCCTGCGCGGCGGCGTCACAACCGCTAGCCAAATGAATGCCGATATTGTCGTGAGTAAAGGGATTGCCAGGTTGCAGCCCTTTGTCGCAGTCGGTGATTGGGGTCAACTGGACCTGTCAGGCGATACTAACCTAATGAATATGGTTACTGATCTGTCTGGACAACTTGCGGTCACAGACCCACCAGACACACCGCCTATCCCGGTCTCGTTTAAGGGAAAACTAAATGACATCTCGGGTGACTGGAAAACACGAACCGTTCAGAACTTTTTCCTTTCTGGTTTGCAGCGCAAAATACGGAGTGGATTGCTTCAGGATGCTAAGGATAAGGAGGCCGACGGCGAACAGGCTACTAGCCCAGCCGAGGATGTTATCAGCGGTGTTCTAGGGTTGCTGAAAAAGAAGAAAAAGGAAGAGGATAAGTAAGACCTAACTTTCAGGTTTCTCGGTAGATGGGCGTAGGTTGGACATGACATATACCCTTAGCGCACCAGACAGTGATCCGCCTCTGGCCTCATCGATTAATCTGATCAACTCGTGTAGGCTGATCTCTTGCTCAAGCGCTAAGCATTTCAAATGACGCCAGAAAATCCGCTCCAAGGAAACGCTCGTGCGATGCCCCGCGATGGACACTGAGTGCTTCTCTAATTTGGCATCTTCCAGATCAAACATTGGCTAGATATCTCGGAAGAAGTCATTGCCCTTGTCGTCGACGACGATGAAAGCTGGGAAGTCAACTACGTCGATTTTCCACACCGCCTCCATGCCAAGGTCTTCATGGTCAAGCACCTCAACCTTAGTGATATTGTCTTTGGCAAGGATTGCAGCCGGACCACCGATACTGCCTAAATAGAAGCCACCATGCTCCTTGCAGGCTTTGGTCACTGCTTTGCTGCGGTTACCTTTCGCTAGCATTATCAGTGAACCGCCGAGGGCTTGGAACGGGTCAACATAACTATCCATTCGGCCTGCCGTGGTTGGGCCGAAGCTGCCTGAGGCATAGCCTTCCGGCGTTTTTGCGGGTCCGGCATAATATACGATATAGTTTTTAAAATAGTCCGGCATTTCGCCGCCCGCTTCGATGTTCGCCAGCGTTCGTGCGTGTGCTGAATCTCTGGCCACCACAATCGTGCCCGATAGGCTAAGGCGAGTTTTTATCGGGTGCTGGCTCAACTCAGCGCGAATTTCATCCATTGGGCGGTTCAAATCAATCTCAACTACGTCTTGTGACAGATCGTCAGGCTTGGCTTCTGGCAAATATTTAGCTGGTTCGGTCTCCAAGGCTTCAATAAATACACCCTCAGCGGTGATCTTTGCTTTGGCCTGGCGGTCCGCAGAGCAGCTAACGCCTAATCCAATGGGCAAGCTAGCGCCGTGACGTGGCAAGCGGATAACGCGCACATCATGACAGAAATATTTCCCGCCGAACTGTGCGCCGATTCCCATCTGCTGCGTCATCTTATGCACTTTCGCTTCCATATCTAGGTCTCGAAACGCACGGCCGCTTTCATCGCCCACAGTTGGCAGACTATCCAAATCGCGGGCGCTGGCAAGCTTGACAGTTTTCAAATTCTGTTCGGCGCTGAGGCCGCCAATGACAATGGCTAGGTGATAGGGTGGGCAGGCGGCAGTGCCAAGCGTGCGGATTTTCTCATCAAGGAACGCCAGCATTTTATCCTCACGCAAGGTCGCGGGCGTTTGTTGGTATAGGAACGTCTTGTTCGCTGACCCTCCGCCCTTTGCGAAAAAGATGAAATTATATTCGCTGCCTGTCGTGCTGTATAAATCGATCTGAGCTGGTGTGTTGTTGCGGGTGTTCTTTTCTTCATACATCGATAGCGGCGCAAGCTGGCTATAGCGCAGATTAGTATTTATGTAGGTATCTTTAATGCCTTCGGTAAGGGGCGCAGCATCGTCGCCGCCCGTCCAAACATACTGGCCCTTTTTACCGACGACAATTGCGGTGCCCGTGTCTTGGCAACCCGGCAGGATTCGACCCGCCGCGATGTTTGCATTTTTGAGCAGCTCGGTGGCGACAAAGCGATCATTTTCGCTGGCTTCTTCATCTTCTAAAATCGTAGCAAGCTGGGCCAAATGACCGGGACGCAGCAGGTGTGCGATATCCGCCATAGCCTCGCTAGCAAGTAGGCGAAGGGCCTCGTCCTCGACTTTAAGGATTGTCTTGCCGTCCACTTCCATCGTTGAAACATAATCTGACGTGATCAATCTGTAAGGCGTAGTATCCTTGCCGATTTGAAGGAGTTTTTTATACATATAATCAGTCATCTTATTCCACTTTCTAAACGAGAGGGGGAGGGGCTACAGCGGCTATTTCTTCCGATTGAAATCCAGCGACACGACGTTGTCGCCGCCTTTTTCGGACGCTGCATCAGCTTTCGAATCATCGCTGCTTACGCCTTCTTTTATCGATTCCTTGATCGACGAGATGTCCTCACTCAGGTCTAACTCGAAATCTTCGTCCACGACTGTGTCGCCGTCGATACCGTCTTCACCACCGTGGAACTGCAAGGCAAATTGGACGCTAGGATCAACAAAGCCGACGATCGCATCAAAGGGTATGGTCAGCAGTTCAGGCTTTTGATTAAAGTTCAGCCCAATTTCAAAATAATCGGTGCAAACTTTCAGGCCCCAATACTCGTGCTGAACCACGACCGTCATTTCCTCGGGAAATCGGCTTAGCAGATAGGGTGGCATCAAGACTCCTGGCGCAGTGGTGTCGAACGCGATGTAGAAGTGATGATCGCCCGGCAAACCTTCATCTGCGGCACTGGTTAGAACGGATTTGACAACGCCGCGCAGAGCGTTTTGAACTTCGGTGTCATAATCAATGAGGCTTATCACGTCTTCAGACATATTTAGATTTTCCCAGCTGTTGGCTACTTTCCTTGGTTATAGAACGAGCGTAGCAGACAGGAAAGCAGAAAGTAGGTTATAATACGAAAATACTATGTTAGCCGGGAGAAAAGTGGTCCGTTCTGTTGCCAGGTGGACCAAGCCCCGCCTGACCGTTCGACGGGCCAGGAGTTTCAATAAATGTGTTCTAAACGAACCGCATTACGCGGCCATTGCGAACTCGACGTTGTTGTCGTTTGCATTTATAAAATATGGCCCATTACAGCGGTGCCATCCTGAACGAAAGACTAACAGTTTTCCTCACACGTCGATCCTATTTCGCCCCCATCATAAGGGCTCTTACTTCCACCGGCTCAATCGTCGAACAAAAAGCCTTTATGGTGGAGGCGCCGGGTACCGCCCCCGGGTCCGCAATGCGTACTTGCTGCGTCGTTTATCGTTATAGTCAGTTGCCTGACACCCCTTATATAAGCTTGATTACGCGGAATGGGAAGACTTCTGTTGAAATTATTTATCTGCTGGCTTTCCATCGGCTCTTGCAAGGGGTAGATTACGATCCATAGTGATTCAGCAATTTAAGGGGCCATAATGCATCAATATTTGCAGCTATGTCAGCGCATCGTATCTGACGGTGAATGGGTGGAAAACGCTCGCACAGGCGTCCGTTGTAAAACTGTGATCAATGCTGATCTGGAATATGATATTGCCGGCGGTAAGTTTCCCCTTGTGACCACCCGTAAAAGCTATTGGAAAGCCGCGATCGCTGAACTAATCGGCTATCTACGCGGCTATGATAATGCCTCCCAGTTTCGCGCGATCGGCTGTAAAACGTGGGATGCTAATGCCAATCTAAATAAGGCGTGGCTCGATAATCCCAACCGTCAAGGCCCCGATGATATGGGCCGGGTTTACGGTGTGCAAGGCAGGGCGTGGCAAAGGCCCGACGGTAGCCATTTGGACCAGCTGAAAAAGGTCGTGGATAACCTATCAAAGGGCATTGATGACCGCGGCGAGATCATTAGTTTTTATAACCCTGGCGAGTTCGATCTGGGCTGCTTGCGGCCCTGCATGCACACGCATACTTTCTCGGTGCTGGGTAATACTTTGCATTTAACCAGCTATCAGCGGTCGTGTGACGTGCCGCTTGGGTTGGTGTTTAATATGGTGCAGGTCTATGTGCTGCTGGCGCTAATGGCGCAGATCACGGGCCACAAACCGGGCCGTGCGTGGCATAAGATCGTCAACGCACATATCTATGAAAACCAGCTAGAGCTTTTGGAAACAGTTCAATTGAAGCGAGAGCCATTGCCGCTGCCTAGCTTTAAGGTCAATCCTGATATCAAATCGCTCAAGGATATCGAAACTTGGGTGTCGACCGATGATTTTGAGGTGTTAGGCTATCAGCATCACGATCCCATCGCATATCCGTTTTCAGAATAGGGCGATACTATGAATCTTTCCATTATCGTAGCGGCAGGTAGAAACCGAGTGATCGGTATTAATAATCAACTGCCTTGGCACGTATCTGCGGACTTGAAGTATTTTAAGGCAACAACAATGGGCAAGCCAATCATCATGGGGCGCAAGACCTACGACAGTATCGGCAAGCCGCTGCCTGGGCGAAAGAATATCGTGATCAGTCGGAACGATCAGCTGCAAATTGACGGCGTGGAGTGCGTGACGTCAGTCGAACAGGCACTGAAAGCGACCGAAGGCACTGATGAAGCGATGATTATCGGTGGCTCGCAAATATATAGTGCGGCGCTGCAGAGCGGGTTGGTAAACCGGATATATTTGACCGAGGTTGATCTGGCCCCAGAAGGCGACGCTTGGTTTCCCGAGCTTAGTCATGACTGGCAGGAGATCAAGTGTGAGCGCCATCCTTCAGCCGGCGATCAGCCAGCCTATGCTTTTAAGGTGTTGGAGCGATCAAATAGGTAAGGCTAACCGGCCGCTTTTTGAACGTCACTGCAATCCTCGATAGTTAGCTGCCAGCGATGGTTTGGTGAGTGATCTGCAAACTCATAGCCTTTGCTCCTGAGCAGAGGAATTAGCGTGTCAGTTGCCTTAACTGTGCCCATCCGCGTCCCGTCAGCGCCGACTCCCGCATCATGTAGCAAGACAACTGCGTCTGGAGCAAGATCGGGCAGCAGGTTTTTGATAATCTGGTCTGGGTCTTGTGTATCCCAGTCAATCCCAATCATGTCAGCACTCACACTGTTGCGGCCCGTCGAGCACAAATAGGTCTTGATTTCCGCGGTAATATCTAAAAAAGGAGCTCGGTAAAGAACGGTTTTCTGACCTGAAATAGATCGTATAAGATCATCAGTGCGCTCAATTGCATCCTTCATCTCAGAAGGGGAGAAGGTGTCTGGGCGTGCATGGGTGTAATTGTGATTGGCAAGATAGTGGCCTTGTTGATGAACCTCCCCGGCGAGCTCAGGATGTGCTATAATTGTTGCGCCGTGCATGAAAAAAGTAGCCTTGACCTTATGCTTCGCTAACACATCCAGAAGCTGAGGCGTGAAGCGAGGATCGGGCCCGTCATCATAAGTCAGGTAAATCAGCGGTCGGTCTTCGGCGCCGTGTGAGTTGATAGCTAAAAAAGCCAGGCCCAGTATAGCAATGACCATCAGGGACATTAATGCGATCTTCATGTATTTTATATACCCAAACTTTTCGTGATTTTTTCTGCGATTTCCCGGTAAATACCAGCCTCTTTGCTCATTGGGCGGCCATTGACCACAGGGTTGCCAGCATCAGCCGTGGCCCGGATGTTCATATGTAAAGGAATTTCGCCGAGAAAGTCGATGCTGAGTGCGGCCGAGGTTTCACGGGCCCCGCCGTGGCCAAATATGTCTGATTGATCGCCGCATGAAGGGCATAGAAAATAGCTCATATTTTCAATAATACCCAGAATTTGAGTCTCGGTTTTTTTGAACATTTCAATGCCTTTACGCGCATCGATTAGCGCTAAATCTTGCGGCGTTGAAACGATCACTGCACCTGCCAGTGTGGCCTGCTGGACAAGGGTTAGCTGGACATCCCCAGTTCCGGGGGGAAGGTCAACCACAAGAATATCAAGATCATCCCAATCAACATCATTAATTAACTGGCCGATGGCGCCCATTAACCGCGGACCACGCCAGACGATCGGAGCGGTAGCATCAATCATGTGACCAATGGAGATGGCCTTGATGCCCATGCTCTCAACGGGTAGGATTTTACCTGCTTGGCTAGATTGGGGCTTTTGCCCCTGAGTGTTTGTTAACTTTGGAATGCTAGGCCCAAAAATATCCGCGTCTAGTATGCCTGCTTTTAAGCCCATCGATGAGAAAGCTAACGTCAAATTGATTGCGGTCGTGGACTTGCCGACGCCGCCCTTTCCGCTGGCGACCGCGATGATATGCTTCACACCCGGCAAGGCCTTAGGCTTCGGCGGCGCTGGACGCCTTCCAGCCGCTGGCTTTGATGGCTTTGATGGCACAGAATCAGGGGTGCTTTCAGGCGCGGAGGCCTGCGACTCAATCGGCTTGGATGCTGTCATGATGACAGTGACGGTCGAGATTTTTGGCAGGCCTTTCACAATCTCCTCAACGTCTTCTTTCACAGCATCGGGATTACTGGGCGGATTTTGGCCAAAATCCATGACGACCGTGACGTTATCCACGGTGATAGTGACTTGCAGAAAAAGCTCGCGAACGGCTCGTCCCAGAGCATGCGCGACAGGCTTCAGAGCGTCATAGACGACGTCCTCTGGTTTTTGATCGTCTTTTTCTTTATCCTTACCGCGTCCAAACATTCAAAAATCTCTCCTTTTAACCGTTTTGCCGCTAAATTCGCATTTGAAGGCTATAATAACGCTATTTTTCGGTCAAATCATTGTAGTTGCTCTTGCAACACCTATATAGCCATGCGAGGTCTATTGCCATACTTCTCTTCATCGCGCTTTGAAGGGATGGCAGATAGTATCGAAAACCAGCTTGCCCAATAGGGCTGAAGGGGAGAATTTTAAATGTCATGGCAGGATAACGGGAACGGTAAAGGCGACCGACCAAATCCGTGGGGTAACGGCCCCAAAGGTGGCGGTAATAACAATGGCGGCGGCAATGGCGGCGGCAACAGAGGCGGTGGCGGAGAGCCACCGAACTTGGATGATATTATTCGCAAGGGCCAGCAGCAATTCAAAAGTGCAATGCCAGGCGGCATGGGCGGCAGTAATGGTATTCTGCTCGGCATAATTGCAGCTATTGTCTTATGGTTAGCGTCGGGTATTTATCAGGTGGAAAATACGGAGCGCGGTGTTGTGCTCAGATTTGGTAAAGTGGTTGATGTAAAGCCTCCGGGGCTGCACTGGCACCTTCCTTTCCCAATCGAATCTGTTGAAACGCCTGCGGTAACGCGTGAGCACACGCTGCAGATCGGCAACCAGTCACAAGTTGCGAACAATGGGCGCCAGAATAACCGCGCACTTCCTGAAGGCCAAATGCTGACAGGCGACGAGAACATTGTTGACGTGGCCTACACGGTGGTTTGGGTTATCTCTGATCCAAAAGCTTATCTGTTTAATGTCGAAGACCAGGAAGAAACCGTTCGCGCTGTCGCTCAAAGTGTTCTGCGCGAAGTCGTTGGTCGCAGCACATTCCAAGAGGTGATCACCGATGGAAGACAAAATATTCAGGCCGTGGCTCTGAACCTTACCCAGAGTGTGCTCAATGAATACGAATCTGGTATTTTGATTAGACGTTTTCAGATTGAAAGCGCGTCGCCTCCTAACAGGGACGTAGAAGAAGCCTTCATCGACGTGCAAAAAGCACAGGCCGACCGCGAACAGAGAATTGAAAAAGCTGAGGGCTATCGCAACGAGAAAGTCCCTCAGGCGCAGGGTCAAGCTGAGAAAATCACGCAAGAGGCTGAAGCCTACTCATCGCGCATCGTCAATGGTGCTGAAGGTGAGGCTGCGAAATTTACCTCGGTTTATAATGAATATGTCAAAGCAAAAGACATTACCAAACGCCGGATCTACCTTGAAACTATGGAAGAAATCTTCCAGGGAATGGACAAGATCATCATGGACGATGGTTCTGGACAGGGCGTTGTACCCTACTTACCACTGAATGAACTTGGTAAGAAAAAAGCTGAGAGCGAGGAATAAGATCATGAAAAAGCAAGTTATTGGATTGGTTGCGCTTGGCGCCTTATTTATCGGTGTTTATTCGTCAGCATATGTGGTTCGTGAAGATCAGCAGGCGATTGTCTTAAAGTTTGGTGAGTTTGTAAAAACCGTCGATGAGCCGGGGCTATACTTTAAGGTGCCAGTGCAAGAGCAGATCGAGCTTTTGGACAAACGGACATTGAGACTAGATTCTCGTAGTTGGAGCAATGTTCTGTCTTCTGACCAGAAGCGAATGGTTGTTGATGCGATCGCTCGGTTCAAGATCGCGGACCCTTTGAAAGCCTTTCAGGCGGCATACGCCGGCTTTGGATCATCGGTTGAAGCGGGCGTAAATACGCGCCTTGGTCAGATTTTGGAACCTGCGGTCCGTGAGGTTCTCGGCAAGCGTACGCTGAGCGAAATCGTCTCTGGCGGTATTACCGAAGCGTTGCAGAATGGTGGAGAGCTAGATCCACTCACCGCCGATAGTGTGCGCGCTGGTAAGCGGGCACAGATCATGACCGCAATTCAGGAGATCGTTAACGCCAAGGCACAAGAGTTAGGTGTTGAGATTGTTGATGTTCGATTGAAGCGCGTAGATCTGCCTGCCCAGAACAACACCTCGATCTTTAATCGCATGATCGCCGAGCGTGAGCGTGAAGCCAAAGAGGCCCGCGCAGAAGGTGACCGTGAAGCCACGAAAATTCGTGCGGATGCTGACTTGACGGTGGCGCGAATTATCGCTGAGGCTAACCGAACTGCTGCGGTAACTCGCGGTCAGGCTGACGGTCAAGCGGTTCGGATCTTTGCAAATGCCTATGGCGCTGATGAGGATTTCTTTGAATTCTATCGGACGATGGAAGCATACCGGACCTCATTGAAAAGTAGCAATACAAGGATGATTATGTCACCCAATGGTGATTTCCTTGATCGTTTAAAGTCAATTGAGGGCGATAAATAGCCCAAACGGGCGAGACAGTTAACAGGCGGTTAGGCGTTCATATTAGATGCTTAAGCGCCTGTTTTTATGAGGAGTGGTAGGCATGTGGATCGAACTTTTGACGGCCATAGGCTTGCTATTATTTCTGGAAGGCGCGATCTGGGCGGTTGCGCCAGAAGGGATGAAACGGCTTCTTATCGCAGTGTTGGAACAGCCCGCCGCAAACATACGTATAACGGGCTTGACGATCGCGGCAATCGGTGTTGCGATAGTGTTGTGGATAAAGCCATAGCTTTGTTTGTGCCACAATTGGCATTATAATAGAGTTTGTAGAATTTAGAGTATCTTTCACCAAAAAGGAGTATCATTCCAAATGATGCGTCAAGAAAAGAGAACACGGGCCATAGCCCTCGACAGTAAGACTGACCAGAAAAAGAGGACATATAAAGTCGCTCTATTGATGACAGTTATTCTTTTATCCGTTGCTTGGCTGATGAGCCCGGCAGCATCGGCAAAAGTGCCGCGCGGTGCGCCAGATAGCTTTGCTGATTTGGTTGAAACACTGCAGCCCGCTGTGGTCAGCATTAGTACTACGCAAATGGTGTTACGCGGACGCAGTGGCAGGGTCTTGCCGCGAATTCCTGAAGGTATGCCAGGTGGTGATTTATTCGAAGAATTCCGTCGTCGCCAAGAAGAGCAGGGTGCCGAGCCGCGTCAGGCGATGGGGCAGGGGTCAGGCTTTATTATCAGTGAAGACGGGCTAGTCGTGACCAATAACCATGTGATCGATGGCGCTGAAGAGATTACTGTCCGCCTATTTGATGAGCGTGAATTCATCGCAACTGTCGTAGGAACGGATGGGCGCAGCGACTTAGCGCTACTCAAAATTGCAGATGCAGGCCCTTTACCTGCCGTGAAGTTTGGTGACAGTGAAAAAGCTCGCATTGGTGACTGGGTTCTAGCGATTGGTAACCCATTCGCGCTGGGTGGTTCAGTAACCGCTGGTATTATTTCTGCCCGTGGCCGCGAATTGCAAGGCAGCGCCGCTGATTATGAAATGATTCAGACAGATGCCTCAATCAATCGAGGTAACAGCGGCGGTCCTACCTTCAATATGAAGGGCGAGGTTATTGGCGTGAATACAGCAATCTTATCCCCGACTGGCGGCAACGTTGGTATCGGTTTTGCTATCCCATCGAATTATGCCAAGTTGATCGTGGAACAGTTCAAAGATCGTGGACGGGTGATCCGCGGCTATTTAGGTGTTCGCATTCAGACACTCAATGAAGTTTTTGCCGAGAGCATGGGCCTCGACTTCGAAGAAGGTGTGTTGGTCAGTTCCGTTGAGCCTGATAGCCCTGCGGACAAGAGCGGCGTCAAGCTGGAAGACATCATTTTAACATGGGACGGCCAGAAAGTTGCCAGCAATCGTGAATTATCGAAGCTGGTAGCATTGACTCCTGTTGGCAAGGCTGTCGACGTTTCTGTTTACCGGGACGGCGAAAGGCTAACCCTAAAAGTAACAACGGGTGAGCTGGAGCAAGCGGACAGCGCAGGGGTTATCGCACCGCCAGTACCGGGTGATGATGACGAGCCTTCAACAACATTGGAAGGTATGTCTCTTTCAACCTTGAGCGATCAAGTGCGTCGCGATTTCCGTATTGATGAAGCAGTCGAAGGCGTGGCCGTCACGAGGGTTGAGCGCAACAGCAACAGCTTCCAGCTGGGCATTCGCGCTGGTTCTGTCATCCTGCGAGTTGCGGGAACTGATGTCGAGACACCTGCTCAGGTTATGGACCTTGTTGCAGAAGTGAAGGCTGAGGGCCGCGGTAGTGTCTTGTTGCTGGTTTCCCTGCGCAACGGGGCGACAGTCCATCTTCCGTTAGAATTTGACGAGGCTGAGTAAGCGGATCAATGTCAAACAATTAGAAAAGGGACCTGCGGGTCCCTTTTTGCTTTTCGATGTACGAGTGACTGTTTTACTGATCGGGCTCAAAGTCAGTTCGCTGATAGCCTTGCATAAACAATAGGGCACTTAAGTCACCGTGGTTGATGGCAAAGTCGGCGGCCTCCGCGGCCTTCGGCTTAGCATGAAAGGCTGCACCAATGCCGGCGGCCATGATCATTGGGATATCGTTGGCACCGTCCCCAACAGCCATAATGTCAGCGTGCTCTATGCCGTTGTTTGTCGCCAGTTCTTCCAGCATTTCACGCTTGGTTTCGGCGTTTACAATCTCGCCGACAACTTCGCCGGATAACTGACCGTCTTGTTCACCGAGGAAATTGGCCTTATTTATTTCAAAGCCCAGCCACTCACTAACGCGCGCGGTAAAGAAGGTGAAGCCACCGGATACCAATGCAGTGATAGCGCCCTCCCGCGCCATCGTTCGCACCAAGCTGCGGGCGCCCCGTGTGTATTTTACGCGCTCATCAAAGCATTGCTGCAAGACGTCAGTATCCATGCCCTTCAGTAGGGCCACCCGCTCGGTCAGGGCTTGATCAAAATCCAACTCGCCGCGCATAGCAGCCTCGGTAATCGCTTCTACACGGTCGCGAATTCCAGCAAAGTCCGCTAATTCGTCGATACATTCCACTTGGATCATCGTAGAATCCATGTCGGCAATCAATAAACGCTTTTTGCGGCCTTCACTATCTGGCTGGATAAACCAGTCACAGCGGCTCGTATAGTTGCGCTCAATGAGGATCGCATGAAGACGATCAAGCCCCTCTTGAGAAATCGAGAAAAAGATATCCGACGCCTCGTCTTTGGATAGGGTTGCCACTGATCTGACCTTGCCCGCGCATATTTCGATATAAGAGTCTGCGAAATCAATCAGATCACTATAAGATATATCTTCTGGAGAGGGAGCTGTAGGGTCAACGATGATTGTCATCACGTGTTTCATGTTGCATTATCCTTAGACTGCTTTCAAACAGGTACATTACCTTTAAACAGGCACACTAAATCAGGAAACGAGTTTGACAAAAGCAATTTTTATTGCCGGACCAACGGCTAGCGGTAAATCGGCACTTGGCTTAGATCTGGCGGCTAAACATGATGGTGTGATTATCAACGCCGATAGCATGCAGGTGTACCGCGAGCTGCGTATCTTGTCCGCGCGGCCTAGCGAAGACGAAGAAAGCCAAGCCCCACATCGGCTCTACGGCTTTCTGCCGGGGGACCAAGCTTGCTCCGTCGCTTTTTGGGTGAAACATGCGGTAGAGTGCATTGATATGGCTTGGGCAAGCGGCAAGATGCCGATCGTACTTGGCGGCACAGGCTTGTATTTTAAGGCGCTTTTGGATGGGCTTGCTGTCGTCCCGGAGATCGAGCCAGCGATAAGGCAAGACGTCCGTGCTATGCAAAACAAAGAGGGCGCCGCTGCGGTGTTTCAGGAACTTGAATCGCTGGATCCAGTGATGTCTGAGCGCTTGCATGCCGCAGATAGTCAGCGGACCGCGAGAGCCCTAGAGGTTATCAAAAGTACAGGGATATCGCTATCTGTATGGCAGGAGAAGACCGAGCCGGGGCCGATGGCGGCGCTGGACGCTGAGGATGGAATAGAAAAAATTGTCCTGAATATACCCCGCGAGCAGCTATATAGTCGGTGTAATCAGCGGTTCGACTGGATGATCAAGAACGGAGCGCTGGATGAGGTTAAAACGCTGCTAGAATTAGGATATAGTGAAGAGTTACCAGTGATGAAATCCCTTGGGGTTCCCAGTATTGCGGGCTTTTTGCAGGGGCGATTCAGTCTGGTTGATGCTGGTCTCGAAGCAAAAATGCTGACGCGGCGTTTTGCCAAAAGGCAAATGACTTGGTTTAGGAATCAGTTTACGGACTGGAAAACGCTTAATTTGTAATTATATTTCTCATTTTGCATTATTTCTTATCTAAAATGTCGTAAAAATGATATTGACTTCTTGATAATTGTTTTATAGGGTTCGTATAGGCCGATGACATTTCTAGCCCAGCTCATCGGACAGAGGGTAGGCTGCCCAAGCTAGCCCTTGTATTGTGACGAGACCACCCCCTGGGGGCGCCGAGTGCGCCCCCAATTGTTTGGGCCCTTTGTTGAGAGGTGCAATGGCGAATCAATATCCTGCAAGAGCAGGAGTTTGAAGGCTCATGTACCTCTTTTTCTAAGGGTAGGGTCTTTGATCGTTTTATGTGCTTAGGCTGGGCTAAAGGGAATAAAGTGTCGTGACAAACATGACGAAGGCAAAAGATATCATAGTTGATTTAAACGGGCAGACCATGACTGGCGCGCAAATGATTCTAGCGACGATGCAGGAACTTGGTGTGGAGGTCATTTTTGGCTATCCGGGTGGTGCAGTCCTACCGATTTATGATGAAATCTTTAAGCAAGATAAAATTAAACACATCTTGGTTCGCCACGAGCAAGCTGCGGCCCACGCTGCTGAGGGATACGCACGATCAACTGGCAAACCGGGCGTCTTGCTAGTGACCAGTGGGCCTGGTGCTACGAATGCGGTCACGGGCCTCACCGATGCTATGCTGGATAGTATCCCGATTATTTGCCTGACTGGACAAGTCCCTCGGCACTTGATTGGTACTGATGCGTTCCAAGAAGCTGATACCGTTGGCATCACGCGCGCTTGTACAAAACATAATTATTTAGTGAACGATACGGCAAAGCTACCGCAGGTATTCCACGAAGCCTTTTATGTGGCAACAACGGGTCGCCCGGGACCTGTTGTGATTGATCTGCCTAAGGATGTTCAGGTCGAACAGCAGGTTTACACTCGCCCTGAAAAGGCAACGCACCGGACGTATAACCCAAGATTGAAGGCTGATAGTGGCGAGATTTCACGGCTGGTTGACGTGCTTGAGACAGCCAAGCGTCCGATTTTTTACACTGGTGGCGGTATTATCAACGCCGGCCCCGTGGCCTCTGAGCGTTTAGTGACGCTGGCACATCTGACGGGAGCACCAGTGACGAGCACCTTGATGGGCCTCGGCGCTTTTCCGGATAGCGACAAGCAGTGGCTTGGCATGCTGGGTATGCACGGCACATGGGAAGCCAATCACGCGATGCATGACTGTGATGTGATGATAGCGGTTGGCGCTCGGTTTGATGACCGGGTTACTGGCAATTTGGAGAAATTCTCGCCGGGCTCCTATAAAATTCAGATCGATATCGATCCGTCTAGCGTGAATAAAAACGTGTTTGTTAGCGATAGTATCATTGGCGACGCAGGGATTGTCCTCGAACAAATTATCGACGAATGGACGCGTAGAAAGTCAGCGCTTGATAGCGATGCACTGGATGCTTGGTGGAAACAGATCGAGGATTGGCGCAGCAAAGACTGTTTGGCCTATGATAAGACCACCGAACAGATACCGCCGCAGATGGCCATTCAGCGCCTGTTCGAGCTGACCAAGGACCTTGATCCAATCATTTCAACCGAGGTTGGTCAGCATCAGATGTGGGCAGCGCAGTATTTCGGCTTCGAAAAGCCTAATCGCTGGCTGACATCGGGAGGTCTTGGCACGATGGGCTATGGTTTGCCTGCTGCTATCGGAGCACAGATTGCCTTCCCTGGTCGCCTTTGTATTGATATCGCGGGTGAGGCGTCTATCCAGATGAACATCCAAGAATTGGCCACCGCTATTCAATACCGCGCGCCGGTTAAAGTCTTCATTGTGAATAACGAATATATGGGTATGGTCCGTCAGTGGCAGGAACTGACTTATGAAGGCCGTTACTCTGAGAGCTATTCCGATGCGCTACCTGATTTTGTGAAACTTGTTGAGGCTTACGGCGGCACGGGTATTCGAATCAATAGCGTCGATGAATTGGACGCGGGCATTCAAGAAATGATCGATACACCAGGGCTGGTGGTTGTGGATTGCAGGGTTGCTAAGCTGGAAAATTGTTTCCCAATGGTGCCCAGCGGTGCAGCGCATAATGAAATGATTCTGGCCGGTGATGTGAACGAGCACCCAAAAGATGATGATGCGCTCAGTCTGGTGTAAGTCGAGCCTCTTTTTAAGCCTATTTAGCAAAGCAGAGAAGATTCCATGAAGCAACAGCAAGAAATCTTGCGACACACCATCAGCGTGATCGTCGATAACGAAGCGGGTGTTCTTGCGAGGATCGTAGGGCTGTTCTCAGGTCGTGGCTATAATATTGAAAGCTTGACCGTTGCCGAGGTTGAGGCTGAGAGTGGTCGCAGCCGGATTACTATTGTAACCAGCGGTACGCGCATGGTGGTGGAGCAAATCAAAGCCCAGCTGGACCGTGTCGTGGCAGTGGACCGGGTGACTGATCTGACCATTGATGGGCCGTTTGTCACCCGTGACTTAGCCCTTATTAAAGTTGCGGGCACGGGGGAGGCGCGGGTTGAAGCGCTTAGACTGGCTGACGTTTTCCGCGCTAGCGTTGTGGACAGTACGCAGACTAGTTTCGTGTTCGAGCTTACTGGGGCAAAGGATAAAATCGATGCCTTCATTGGCCTGATGCAGGGGCTAGGGCTGGTGGAAGTTGCCAGAACCGGCGCTGTTGCGGTTTCACGGGGAACTGAGGGACTATAGGGCTGAAACTTTATTATACATTTAACCTAAATACTTAAAACTCATAAGGCCGCTGCAGGCGCAGCGCCAGTCATGAAAGGACTAAAATAATGCGAGTGTTTTTCGATCGTGATGCAGATGTTGGCTTGATTAAGGGCAAGACGGTCGCCGTAGTTGGATATGGAAGCCAAGGCCACGCCCATGCAGCAAACCTACGTGACAGCGGTGTAAGCCGGGTGATCGTCGCGCTTAAGGACGGCTCAAAGACCCGCGAAAAAGCCGCTGGTGCTGGCTTTGACGTGATGAATGCCGCTGAGGCAGCCGCTGTGGCCGACTTTATTATGATGGCCGCACCGGATGAGCATCAAGCAGCGATTTACCGCGACGACCTTCATGACAATATGAAAGACGGCGCAACGCTTGCCTTTGCCCACGGGTTGAATGTCCACTTCGGGCTGATTGAACCGCGCGCTGACTTGGATGTTGTGATGGTCGCGCCGAAGGGCCCGGGCCATACCGTGCGGAACCAGTATGAGATTGGAGCAGGTGTACCGTGCCTCATCGCGATTCACGCTAATACATCAGGCAAGGCCCATGATATGGCGCTATCATACGCATCAGCTATCGGCGGCGGCCGCTCAGGTGTGATTGAAACCAATTTCCGTGAAGAGTGCGAAACCGATCTATTTGGTGAGCAAGCGGTATTGTGCGGCGGCATCTCAAAGCTTATTCAGTGTGGATTTGAAGTCTTAACCGAGGCTGGCTATGCGCCAGAAATGGCCTATTTTGAGTGTTTGCATGAAACCAAATTAATCGTTGATTTGATCTATCAAAATGGTATTTCGAACATGCGCTATAGCATCTCCAATACTGCAGAATACGGCGATTATAAAACCGGTCCTCGGATTATCACTGAGGAAACCAAGGCTGAGATGAAGCGGGTGCTGAAGGATATACAGGAAGGCCGCTTTGTGAAGGACTTTATGCTGGATAATGCGGCTGGTAATCCTGAGCTGAAAGCGCACCGCCAGATTGAGGGCGAACATCCGATTGAAGAAGTCGGCGAGCGTCTGCGCGGTATGATGCCTTGGATGCAAGAAGGTCAGCTTGTCGATAAAGCCAAGAACTAGCTATTGGCATAGATAAACCTATTAATTGGGCTGCCTTCGGGTGGCCCTTTTTTATGGTGGTTAGACTTTTAACCGATAGGCTCTTTCCTTTTTGCTGGCTGCTGTTAAAGTTAGCGACACAATTTCACAAAAAGCATCGGAACCTTATATGCCCACGATTACATCCATCGGTATTGCCAAGGAAGTAGAATCGCCAGAAAATCCGGGCGGCCTTGAAAAGTGCGTGGCGATGATCCCGGAAGACGTTAAAATGGTCGTTGAGGCGGGCATAAAGGTCAGTGTGGAGGCGGGCGCTGGCGAGGGTGTTGGCTTCTCAGATAGTGACTATAAGCAAGCGGGTGCTGAAATCGTATCGCATGCAGCGCTGTATAAAGCCAGAGATATGGTCATCAAACTCAAAGGCCCAGCGTTAGCGGATGTGAAGGCGATGGACCGCGGCACGATCCTGTTTTGTATGGCCCATTTCCATAGTTTTCCGGACCGGGCCAAATTGCTGGAAGAGTGCGGCATAAATGTTATCGCGATGGAAGAGATTTTAGAAAGCCCGAAACGTCAATCCGCCGCTGAGATACTGGGGCGCCTAGGCATGGCTGAGGCGCTGGCGCCTGCGGTTTCTGTCGGCTTAGCGTCTGAGTTGGATGTTCGGGTGATCGGCTGGAGTGATGAGTTGAATTACGCTCTGCGCCGGGCGGGCAACCGTGACCCTGCGTCGTTGAAATTATTGCCGCTGGACCTGAAAATGTCTGACTGCGATGCAATGGGCGATAAAGCGCTATATATCTATGATAGCCGAGAGTTTAAGGACGAGAAGGCTGTTTTGCGGTCGCTGGCGGATAAGAATACCAATCTCTATGATATCGGTAATTTCATTGATAGCGAGGGCGCTGAAGCCATTACTGACTACCGCGAAGACCATGAGCCGTTTGAATTTGGCATGCGGCGCATACAGTGCCTGCATGAAACGGGCATGGCGGGCGCCCGCTTTGGTATGGAGATGTTGAAGCGCAATAAGCCCGAGAGTGCCCCAGCCTCAATTAAAGCTGTTGTTCTTGGATACGGCAATGTCGGGCGCGGTGCCATCCATGAACTTCATCAGCAGGGCGTTCGGGATATCAATATATTGGGCCGGACCCATACGGTAGCTGATGCAATTGTACCCTTCCTTGAAGGGGCTGATATTATAATAAACGGGGCTGACCAGCCGATTGAACTACGCGGGAAGAATTTCCTGATTACCAATGATCATGTGAAGGATGTAATCCCCAAGGGATCAGTGGTGATTGATTTGGTTGGTGGCAGTAAAACCAATCGTAGTCCAGTGGAGCCTGTCCTAGAATGCACGTTCCTAATGGACCCTGATTTTGAGCGGGATGGCATCACCATCTCGGCCGTACGGGGGTGGCCGATGTTAGGCATGATGCGCGAAAGCAACTTGAAATATTCCTCTCAAATCAAAGATATACTTATAGGGCCTGAAAATCTGATCACTGGCATTGAAGCGCTGACCAATGGTGTGGAGCGAGCCCTTGTGTGCGGCCCACACGCCTAGTTGACTGCCCTAGACCTTCGCAAAAGATGAGGAGATATCGATGAAATGCCTTCGTACACCGGATGAAAGATTTGAGGGCTTACCAGATTGGCCCTACGCGCCGCACTATGTTGATGATTTGGACGGCTATTCTGGTATGCGGATGCATTATGTTGATGAAGGCCCAAAGGACGCTGAGCATATATTCCTTTGCCTGCACGGGGAGCCATCATGGAGCTATCTATATCGGCGTATGATACCGAACTTCTTGGCCAGCGGCGGTCGCGTCGTCGCACCAGATTTATTTGGCTTTGGGCGCTCTGATAAACCAACCGATCATAATGACTATAGCTTCCATTTTCACAGAAATAGTCTGCTCCGTTTAATTGAGCGCCTTGACCTTGGAAATATCACTCTAGTCGTTCAAGATTGGGGTGGGATTTTGGGATTGACGCTGCCGGTAGACATCGGCGAACGGGTATCACGGTTGTTAGTTATGAATACAGCGCTTGCTACCGGCAAGCCCGCTGGCGCTGGATTTAATGCATGGCGAGAATACTGCAAAAACACGCCGGATTTGGCTGTTGGTGGTTTAATCGCTAAAGGAACGCCGCATCTAACCTTGGCGGAAATTGCTGCGTATGATGCGCCTTTCCCTGATGCTGACTACAAAGCGGGCGTGCGAATATTCCCCCAACTGGTTATGACGGATCCGGATATGGAGGGCGTTGGCACATCGATAAAGGCCGTGAATTACTGGCGAGTTTTTGACGGCCCGGTCTTTATGGCGATTGGCATGCAGGACCCTGTCTTAGGGCCGCCGACTATGATGGCGCTGCATAAATTATTTAAGAACAGCGCAAAACCGCTAGAGATTGCCGATGGGGGTCACTTTGTTCAGGAATGGGGCGAACTGATTGCCAAGGCAGCGCTTGAGTATTTTGATACGGTTTAAATTTGGTTGGTTGGCGAGACATACTTTAAGGAAATGATGCTGAATGTGTGAGTTTTTCTAACTTATGGCTTGTCATCCAAGATAATTCCTGCAACGCTTTTTTCATCAGTGTTGCCGTTCGGCGCTGAATTTGGGAGTTGGTATGATCAGCAGCGCTGACAGTCTTTTGGCGATACGAAAAGCATCTCGGCTGAGCTATGGATTGCTGCCAGGTTTCGGGCGACTAGTCAGCCCTTGAGCAAGGCAAGGGGCTGATGTGCTCCACCGGCTCAAGGGCGAAAACGGAAACCTCCGGATTTAACTTTTGTATAATCAATGAATATGACTAGGAGTGTTGGACATGTCTGACCATGTGAGAATTTTTGATACGACGTTGCGCGACGGCGAACAGTCACCCGGCGCGTCAATGACCTTATCCGAGAAATTGCGGATCGCTGAAGCCCTTGAGGCGATGGGTGTCGATATTATCGAGGCTGGTTTTGCTATTGCCTCTGATGGAGACTTTGAGGCAGTCAGACGGATTGCGGAGCTGGTGAAAGATTCCACTGTATGTTCGCTATCCAGAGCGTCGATCGCTGACATTGACCGTGCGGCTGAGGCCTTAAAGCCCGCTGCAAGCGCTCGCATTCATACCTTTATCGCCACCAGTCCCCTGCATATGAAAGTTAAATTGCAGATGGAGCCGAAAGCTGTGATTGAGGCGATTCATGCGTCGGTATCTCGTGCGCGAAATCTTGTGGCCGACGTTGAGTGGAGCGCAGAAGACGCCACGCGTAGCGACATTGACTTCATGAGCCGGGCCGTAGAGACAGCCATTAGCGCTGGCGCCACGACAATCAATTTGCCCGACACTGTTGGCTATGCGACGCCGGAAGAATATGCCGCCATGTTTAGAGCGGTTATTGATAATGTTCCAAACTCGGATAAAGCCATTTTTTCAACGCACTGCCATAATGACCTCGGCTTAGCGGTAGCAAATTCGCTTGCTGGTGTTGCTGCGGGTGCCCGTCAAGTTGAATGTACGATCAATGGTATCGGGGAGCGGGCGGGTAATGCTGCCTTAGAAGAATGCGTGATGGCACTGCGGACACGCGCCGACATCATGCCTTATTATACGAAGATCGAAACAGAAAAGCTTACGCCGATCAGTCGGTTGGTCTCCCACGCGACCGGTTTTTCAGTGCAGAACAACAAAGCGATTGTCGGCGCCAATGCATTTGCCCATGAAGCCGGCATCCACCAAGATGGTATGTTGAAGTCAGCCGAGACGTATGAAATTATGACACCTGGTTCAGTGGGACTTACCAAGTCGTCACTGACGATGGGTAAGCATAGCGGACGCCATGCCTTTGGCGACAAACTGAAAGAGCTGGGCTATGAGCTGGGCGATACAGAGTTTCAGGACTGCTTTCGAAGATTTAAGGCGCTCGGCGACAGTAAGAAGCAGATTTATGATGAAGATATCATCGCCCTAGTCGACGATGAGATATCAACGGTTGATAATCGTATTCAGTTTAAGAGGGTTAGTGCCCATAGCTACAGCGAGGGGAGGGCATTAGCTGACATCACCTTGAGCGTTGATGGCGAAGATGTTTTCACGGCTGCATACGGCACAGGTCCTTTGGACGCCGTCTTCAATGCAATCAAGGAATTATTGGGCGTTACTGCTAAGCTCAAGCAGTTTCATATTCATGCCATTACTGTTGGCACAGATGCTCAGGCAGAATGTACGGTCCGGCTAGAGGAAAATGGTCGAAGCGTTGGTGGCCAAGGGGCACATTATGATGTCGTTACAGCGGCTGCTAAAGCATATGTTTCTGCTGCGAATAAATTGGGCCTGAAGCGTGATAATCCGCTACCGGGCATCACCGCTTCATAACCAGATCGTTTTGATTTTGATTGATTCCGCGGCGATTCGCTCAATCACACAAAGACTGGCGGGCTTTAATAGGGCCGCCCGTTAACAAATTGTTTCTGATCTTGGGCAAATATGACCATAATTCGATAAAAACAGCGTGTGTTTCGCACTAGCGATGATGAAGACTTGATATGGTCGTATTGCTGCTCCATAACTGTATGTGGATTGTCGCGGTTGTTGCGGCTGATAACTATTTTAGCGAAAGAGACATCAATGCTTTCCAAGCTTCTGGGAATGTTTTCATCTGATATGGCCATTGATTTGGGCACAGCGAATACACTTGTTTACGTAAAGGGTCGGGGTATCGTTTTGAACGAGCCGTCAGTCGTGGCAATGAAATATGAAGATGGCCGCGCCCGTGTTCTAGCTGTCGGTGAAGACGCAAAGATGATGCTTGGCCGCACACCGGGCAATATTCAAGCTATTCGCCCGTTAAGGGACGGAGTGATTGCTGAGTTTCATGTTGCTGAGCATATGATCAAGCACTTTATCCAAAAGGTTCACAATCGCTCCTTTGCTAGCCCGCAGGTCGTTGTGTGCGTCCCGACAGGTGCCACAGCCGTTGAGCGTAAGGCTATTCAAGAATCGGCTGAGCAAGCGGGAGCGCGTAAGGTGTTCCTAATTGATGAGGCAATGGCAGCCGCGATTGGCGCTGGCCTTCCTGTAACGCAGCCCCAAGGATCGATGGTTGTTGACATTGGTGGCGGCACGACCGAGGTCGCAGTCTTGTCGCTTTGCGGAATTGTTTATTCGAACAGTGTTCGGGTGGGCGGCGATAAGATGGACGATGCGATTATTAATTATATCCGGCGCAAGCATAACCTGTTGATCGGGGAAGCCACCGCTGAGCGGATCAAGAAAGATATCGGCATCGCCATGATGCCCGAAGACGGTGAAGGCAAATCGATGAAGATTAAGGGCCGTGACTTGATGAATGGCGTCCCGAAGGAGATCGAGATCAATCAGGTTCAGATCGCTGAAGCACTTCAGGATCCGGTGTCTGCCATCATTGAGGGTGTTAAAATTGCACTGGAGCAAACCCAGCCCGAATTGGCCGCGGATATCGTTGACCGCGGTATCGTGCTAACAGGTGGCGGTGCGTTGCTTCAGGATATTGATAAATTGATCCGAAAGGTTACAGGTCTCCCCGTAGCAGTGGCAGAGGAGCCGTTGACCTGTGTAGCCCTTGGTACTGGAAGAGCATTGGAAGACGAAGCCTTGCGTCTTGTTTTGACGGAAAATTACTAAGGTTCATGAGGACAAAGGAGGTGCGGTTCCGTGCGCTTAGGTTCAGCGTCATCGCAGCGATTTTCGTCGCAGGCAGGGCCGCGCAAGCGACACAGCCGAGCGCGAGCCTCTCTATTGTTTTACATGATTGGTGCGTTGATCCTGCTGACGTTGGAGCGTTTTGACAGTCAAGTCCCGATTTGGGTGCGCGGCGTAGCCAATGATGTTGTTGCCCCTGTCTTGGGTCTTGTGGACCAACCTATCAGGTCTGTTCAAAATAGCATTGAGCGGATCGCGGGCGTCTCAGATATTTATATTGAAAACGAAGCGTTACGGCGCGAAAATCGCCGCCTGAACCAGTGGCGGGATGCTGCTGCTCAATTGGGTCGCGAGAACGATCAATTGCGATCGCTAATGAAGGCGCCTGGGCAAACAGTGCCAGCCGCCGCTGCTGTTCGCGTGGTCGGTGTTGGTGGTGGCGCCTTTGAAAAAAGCGTGTTGGTGAATGCGGGTCTCAGTGAGGGCCTCTCGCGTGGCTGGCCGGTCGTGGATGATTACGGCCTTGTGGGTCGGGTTATGGAGATTGGTCAGTTTTCCAGCAGGGTGCTTTTAATATCTGATTTGAATAGTCGTATTCCTGTTCGCATAGAGCGAAGCGGTCAGCTAGCGATTGTCATGGGAAATAATGAAGACTGGCTAACGCTTAAATTTTTACCGGAAAGCCAAGATGTTGAGGTTGGGGACCGGATTCTAACATCGGGTCACGGCGGTGTTTTTCCGCCGGATATTTTAGTGGCTGTAGTTGCAAGTGTCGATGAAGGAACCGTCAGGTTAACCCCTTCGGCTAAGCTGTCGCGGCTAGATTATTTAAAAATATTGGCCTATCAGACAATTCCACCAGAGGTCCAGCGGGATATGGAGGTGCCAGAATGAGCAGCACACAGATCAAAGCGGGCGATAAATTCAAAGGCCTGGCGGGCTTAGTCCCAGTCCTGATAACGATTTTCTTTAGTATATTGATGCTGCTGCCAGTCGGTACCAGTGCGACTATGTCTATATTTCCACATTTACCAATGATTGCTGTCTTTTATTGGACGGCGCACCGGCCGCTTTCTATGCCCCTTGGCGCCGCCGCGCTGGTTGGTCTGATATTAGATTTATGGCTGGGTGTGCCCCTTGGATTGAACATTCTTTTGCTGGTCACAATGCGTATGTTTGTGATCGCGCAGCTGAAGTATTTTAAGGGCAGAAGCGTTCTTGTTTATTGGGCGATATTCTCGTTAAGCTGTCTGGCCTTGTTTGCAATGTCGTGGATCATCGCTAGTTACGCGACTTCCTCTTTTGCACCTGTCGGGCCATTGTTTAATCAAGCGCTTGTAACCATTGTCGTTTATCCAATCATTAGCTGGATTTTGACCCGTGCTCGAGCGGCTTGGACATAAGATATGGCGAAAGAAGGATTAAGATATTTGGCTTTTTCCCGGCGGGCGCTCCTGATAGCGGCAGGGCAAGGCCTTGTCATGACGATCCTTGGCGGGCGGCTATATTATCTGTCCGTCGTTCAAGGTGAAGAATACCGTCTTCGCGCAGATGAAAATAGAATCGCGAACCGCATGCTTCTGCCTGATCGTGGGCAAATACTGGATCGATTCGGCGAGCCGTTAGCATCCAATAAGCGCGATTTCCAAGTGTATTTGATCCCCGAGCAAGCCGGCGATGTGGCAAAAACACTGGACCAATTGGGGAGGGTTATCACGCTCGAAGATCGCCAAGTCGCGGCCATTGAGAGACAAATCAGCCGGCAGCGTAGATTTCTGCCCGTCAGTGTGGCCCAGAACCTATCATGGCCAGATTTCAGTAGGGTTAATGCTAGCGTCGTAGATTTACCGGGCATATTGCCTGATGAGGGGCGTATTAGGTATTATCCCAGTGGGCATTTGGTTAGTCATATTGTCGGTTATGTAGCGCCTGCTCGTGATGAAGATCTTTATGAAGATAGAGATCCGATGTTGCGTCAGCCAGGCTTTCGCATGGGGCGCCAAGGATTGGAGCGTACTTGGGACCGCCATCTGCGGGGGGCTGCCGGACAAAAGAAAGTGGAAGTCAATTCGGTAGGGCGCGAGATCAGAGAGCTACCGCCCCGCGATGAGCCAATCAACGGTGATGATCTGATTCTAACGATTGACCGCAGCCTTCAAGATTTCACCGTCAAACGAACGGGTGAAGAAGCGGCCGGTGTGGTGGTCCTGGATATAAACACCGGTGATATTCTGTCGCTTGCCTCAACCCCGACATATGATCCCAATGATTTTATTAAGGGCATGAGTAATGAAAACTGGCAGTCCTTGCTGGAGGACCCCCGCAAACCACTAGTTAACAAGGCAATTGGCGGTAGCTACCCGCCAGGGTCCACTTTTAAGATGGTGGTTGCTTTGGCAGCGCTTGAAAATGGTATCTTAACCCCAGATACGAAGCATTATTGCAATGGTAAGCATAACTTGGGTGGCCACACCTTCCACTGCTGGCAGACCCGCGGCCACGGCAGCCTTGATTTGAATGAGGCCATCGCCAAGAGCTGCGACGTCTATTTCTATAATGTTGCCGAAAAACTGGATATTGATGATCTAGCAGGTGTCGCCCGCCGCTTTGGCCTTGGGCAACCCTACAATGTTGGCATTGAAGGGGAGAGAACGGGGTTAGTGCCTGATCGCGACTGGAAACGAGGTCGTGAGCTTGGGAAATGGCACTTAGGCGAGACGCTGAATGTTTCGATTGGGCAGGGCCAGATGCTAGCAACGCCCCTCCAGCTAGCCGTTATGACGGCAAGACTGGCAAGTAATCGCAAGGTAACCCCGCGGTTGGTCAGAGGATACAAGGTCGGCGACGCCGGCGAAGAACCGGTCTTTGATGATATGGATATGACGCCCCGTGACTTTGAGGTCATGCAGCGCTCTATGGCTAGCGTTATGGAACCCGGTGGCACGGCGATGAATTATGCGCGATCAAAAACAGCCCCGAAAATATCTGGTAAAACGGGCACCGCCCAAGTGCGAAGAATTACGATGGCCGAGCGCGAGGAGGGTGTCTTGGAGAATGATGAGCTGCCCTGGAAGTACCGGGATCACGGACTTTTCGTGGGCTTTGCTCCGCGCGAAAATCCAAGATATGCGGTCGCAGTTTTGATGCAGCATGGGGGCGGATCATCGGCGGCAGTCCCTGTTGCTAGCGATATCTTGGACTATGCTATTGCCAATCAATCTGGCGACAAGCAGGGTGAAATCATTGATCGTGTCGGCGAGGCTAGTGTTGGATCAGAGGCTGGTCCTGCGCCGGTCGAGAGTGAGGTCTGATGGCTGGTTCATCGAGCATGTTTGCCCCCCGCCGCCTGGACCAAACATGGTTCCAGCGCCTAATCGGACAGAATTGGTTCATTATACTGCTAATTGTGTCACTAGGACTTATTGGCGTAGCCATGCAATATTCTGTATCGGGTGGAGAGTTCGAGCCATATGCGCGGATGCATCTTCTCCGACTTGGGCTTTTGACAATACTTATGTTGATCATCGCAACCATTGATATTCGAATATGGATGGCGCTGGCTTATCCGGCTTGGATCGGCGCAATCTTTTTGCTGTTGGCAACGGACATTTTCGGCGTGGTTAGCAACAACAGCCAGCGCTGGCTAGACTTAAAGGTCATGCAATTGCAGCCATCTGAGTTGGCTAAGATTTCGGTGGTTCTGGCACTGGCAAGGTATTTCCACGGCCTAGATCATGTTCAAAGCCGGAAGATTATCAACCTTATACCGCCGGTGTTCATCATAGCGCTACCGATGTTCATGGTGGTTCGCCAGCCTGATTTTGGAACCGGCTTAATGATCGCAGCGGCAGGTGTCGTGGTCATTTTCTTAGCGGGTGCAAAGCGCTGGCTATTCTGGTCGGGGGGGCTGACCTGTTTGGCCGCTATTCCGCTGGTTTGGGGAATGATGAAAGAGTATCAGCGGGATCGGGTGTTGATCTTCCTTAATCCTGAACTTGACCCCCTTGGGCGAGGCTATCAGAGCACGCAGTCGATGATAGGTCTTGGATCCGGCGGTATGTGGGGCAAGGGATATATGGATGGTACCCAAAGTCACTTGAATTTCCTGCCAGAAATGAAGACGGATTTTATTTTTACTGTGTTCGTTGAAGAGTTTGGAATGATGGGCGGCCTTGGCTTGCTTGGCATCATCGTGCTGCTGTTTAGCTATGGACTGCTTGTCGGCATCGGCTGTAGAAGCCAGTTCGGGCGTCTGCTATCGGTAGGTCTGACGTTTACGCTATTTTTATATATTATGATCAACGTTGGTATGGTCACAGGGATGCTGCCGGTGGTGGGCGTTCCGTTTCCACTAGTTTCTTACGGTGGCTCGGCGATGCTGACATGGATGGTGGCATACGGACTAATCTTGTCCGTATCCACCCATCGCCATGTATCGCTAGCCCCTAAAGGCAGCGGCCTGCTCTAAGCTAAGTATTCTTAGAATTTCACCCGAACACCGGTCCGGAAATCACGGCCCGGCTCTGGCACAATATCTTTTAGCGCGCTAGTGTGATGCCGTATCTCTGCGTTGAACAAGTTTCTTATCTCGCCGTAAAGCTCAACGTTAGTATCGGGACCAAACGCGCGATACCCGACGCTTAAATCAACCCGCACATGGCCGTCTGTTGCTAGCTCGTTGAAGGCTGTTCTAGTTTGCCGGCCATTCCAGGTCGCTTGAACCGACGCATCAAAAAGCTGGCTAGCATAATCAATACCTGTGCTGACAGATACGGGTGGAATACGGGGTAAGGGCTCGTTGCTGACCTTCTGTTCAGCGCGTACGATGTCCCCCGATAGGTGGAAGTGAATGGCCTCACCCTTGTTTTCCATCACGGTGAAATGCGTCTCGGCCTCCAGGCCCCAGAACGTTGCATCAACCGCTGTGAACTGGCGGATGGGCAGGTCATCTAGCGTGTTTCCAGTTTCCCGCTCATACAAGAAGTCATCGTAGCTGGTGCGATACAGAGCTACAGAGGCACTATTTTTATCACCTTCATATCTAAGGCCAAACTCGATACCTGTTGCAGTCTCTTCATCCAGACGTCGATCTCCTAATTGATAGGAAGAGGTGGCTAGGTGGGGTCCGTTTGACAGCAATTCTTCTGCCCCTGGCGCGCGTTTGGTGCGGAAGCCTAAAACACTGGTCGAAAGTGTCTCTGAAATCTTGTAAATCGCCGAGCCTGAAAGCGATAGGGCCGACCATTTGCGCTCAAGATTTACGCCCTCAATTTTTTGGAATTCGTAGCGCCCACCGGCTTCAATGCGCCAGTCGCCAATATCCCAGTAGCCAACACCGAACAGCCCGCGCTGCAGTGTTTCATTTTGGGTGATGAAGGCCTCTTCGCCCTCAGAGTTGAAGTCGCGGTGTCGCTGCTGGATGCCAAAGATTGCGCTAAAGTCATCCTGTTCGTGCCGGGCAGACACGCGGCCTTCCCACCCTTGGTTTTTATATAGAGCAGCGATTTCATCGCCTTCTATCTCAGAATGTTCATAATCAGCATAGGCAAATCGGAATTCCACTTTTTGAATCAGATCATTATCAAGCGAGATACCGCCCATCATATCGAAGCGCACTTGATCTAGGTCTATCACTGGAGGAACCGCTTCTTCCTCTTCTCCCTCATGCTCTTCCTCGCCGTGCTCTTCTTCATGGCCGTGACCGGGCAGTCCATAGTCGGTTTCTAGGCCGCTAATCGAGAAACCAAGATAGCCCTTGTCGAAAAGCTGCGTAATACCAACGGTGCCGGAGGTCCGATCTGCAGCGGTGTTTTCAGCTATACCTGAGCCCTCACCGTCGCCGTCATCATGCTCTTCGCCTTCAAAATCCAATAATATTTCAGATTCAGCCTCACCAGGGATTTTCATGTCGCCGCGGTCCATCAAAGATGCATCTAAGTGCACGAGCGTATTTTCACCGAGCGCAAATGTTGTCCAGCCTGACAAAGTCACTTCATTGCCGTTGGAGCCATAGCCAGCGTTAAACCGCGATGAGGAGCCGCCATCGGGACGCTTAGTCGGAATGCGGCCATCAAATACATTGATAACCCCGCCAACTGCATTGTTCCCGAATAAAAGTGTCGACGGCCCTCGAAGAACCTCAATACTTTCAGCAGTAGCCGGATCAACGGCGGTAGCATGATCTGGGCTACTACCAGATGCATCAATTGATCCGATACCACTAACAAGGATACGAACACGGTCACCGGATAGGCCGCGGATTACAGGACGGCCGACTGCAGGGCCATAGCTCGACACTGAAATCCCCGGCATACGGTCTAATGTGTCGCCAAGCGTATTTGAACGGGCATGAGCTAGTGCTTCGCCTGTTAAAATGGCAGCACTTTGAGATAAATCCCTGCGGTCAACTGCTCGTATTGAGCCTGTCACGAGTATTTCCTCAATATCCTGGACATTATCCTGAATATCTTCGGCTTGGACAGTAAAGGCTGTAGCCAGAATAGCGATTAGACTACATTGAGCTGGTCGAAAAGATCCCATAGTATCAAATTTCCATGCATGAGTTGCTGACAGTGATTTCGTGATAGCTCAGTATATATGTTATTGTATAACACTTTTCAATAGCCCAATCGTAACTAGTTATCTGGACATGTTTGTCGTACCTGATACTATAGAGAACGCGAGCAAGAGGAGCGTCGTTTTGGCACATAATCATGACCACTGTATTGGTACCGCAATCGCAACAGCAGAGCGGGTTTGCAGAGACCGAGGTGTGCGCTTCACTGACCTTCGCAAACGTATTCTTGAAATGGTGTGGGCAGGCCACACAGCGGTCAAAGCTTATGACCTATTAGATGTTCTATCCCGTGAAGGCGGAAGTGCAAAGCCGCCAACAGTTTACCGCGCGCTTGACTTCCTGATGGAGCAGGGCTTTGTTCACAAAATCGAATCCTTGAACGCCTACGTCGGTTGCCCGCACGCTGGAGACCATCACGTGAGTCAATTTTTGATTTGTGATACCTGCGGGTACGTTGAGGAAGTCACTTCAGCCCCGTTGACCCACGAGCTGGTAAACCTAGCCGACAGCAAAGCTTTTACAATTAAAGGGCAAACAGTGGAAATTCACGGAACTTGCACGAATTGTAGATAATTTTTCTTATCGCTTAACGAAGTAGCAAAGTATCTCAACTATAGTAAGCTCACGTAATTAATTTGAACGTGGGAACAAGTACTTATGGCTGAATTAGCAGACAAAGATCAGTCGGCAGATCAGTTTTTGGACGCCGCGCGACAGCAAATGCTGTCGGGAGACCTTGATTCGGCGCAGAATACGGTGCGCGCGGTCTTAACAATGACACCTACGAAGGCCCGGGCTTGGTACTTAATGGGCGAAATTTTGTCGACGCTTCCCGGCAACCGAGCAGAAGCATCGGAAGCCTATAAGCGGGCACTTGTTCTAGATCCAACCTTATATAATGCCCAAGACGGCATCGAGGCTTTATCTGAGCGCGACACAATGGCGCCCCAACGCCCCAAAGGCAGGCTTGATGATTTATATGCGCTTCAAGGACCAGCAGCTGGCGAGGCCGGCAGACCTGCGGGCAACGGCGCCAAGGAGGACGCGATCAGCCGCGCAAGGATGGCAGAACAGTCCTATAACTGGGCTGTGGCTCGCGCGGCCTGGGAAGAGGTTTTAGGTTTAGACGATACAGATACGTGGGCTTGGGCGCAGTATGCTCACCTTTTAAGTGTTCATCTTCAGCAGTTTGACGGTGCTGAAGCGGCGTACAAAAGGGGCTTGCGCGCCGACCCAACCGATGATTGGTTATGGGCCAAGCTTGGGATCATGCTCGCTGATTTTAGGGGGCGGGTGGAAGATGGCCAAGAGCATTTAAAACGCGCTATCCAATTGGACGATACCGAATGCTATTATCATGGTTGGATAGGCTGGAGTTTATATAGACAGAGCGAAAAATATGGCGAGGCGGAGCTGCATCTGGAGCGCGCAGTAAAACTATGGCCGGGCTACCAATGGGCATGGTTTCACTTGGGACTAGTCCGGATGGAAATGGGAGATCGGCCCGGCCTCGCTGAGGTTGCTTTTAAGAAGGCCTTAGCGATTGATCCGAAGGACCCTGTTTCATTGTTTAGCCTGGGGTCGTTATACGCGGAGCAGCTTGGCAAACCTCGGCTGGCATATCGCGCGTGGCGAAAAGCGCTGAATCAGGTGCCTGACGATATTATGATTTTGAAGAAGCTTGCGAATCTGTGCTTTGAGGTCTTAGATGATCAGTCGCGTGCAAAGACGCTCTTCGAATATATATTGTCAATCGAAGACCAAGATATTGAATCGCTTGTTAGGCTTGGATCCCTGTTGTGGGAACAGCGAGGCGAAGTGGAAGAGGGGCTTAAACTCATTCAAAAAGGCGTTGATTTAGCGCCGGGTAATGCTTGGGCGTGGGCGCATTTAGGGCTTATTCACTGGCGGGGCGGGCGCAATCCTCAGGAGGCGAGGAGCTGCTTCTCCCAGGCCATTCTGTGCGATCCAGATTTTGCATGGGCGCATACGTGCATGGGGGATCTGCTTTACGAGCAAGAAGCCAATAAAGCAGATATAATATCTAGTTATCTAGCAGCCACTGATATCGTTCCTGAAGATCCGTGGAATTGGATTCAGTTGGGGCGTACATATGAAATCAATCCGGCCGATAATCGGTCGGCTTTGCTGGCTTACGAGAAATATTATGAATGTACCGATGATCAGGTCTCGGCAGTAGTGTTTCCTCTATCAATAGCACTGATGGCGTTGAAAGATATGGAGCGTGCCGCCTGGTGGGCATCGAACATCGAAATTGAGACGTGCGATGACCCTTTGCTGCTTATCATGGCTGGCAGAACTTGGCGGCTAGCCCATTTTGATTTGGATCGAGCGGAGGCTATGTTTCGCAGGGCCATTGCGATAGAGCCGGATGATCACTTTGCTTGGCACGAACTTGGTGAGTTGATGCTTTACGACCGGGGCGATCTTGTTCAAGCCGCCGAGTGTCTGCGGACATCGCAAAAATATGATTCTTCGTGTTCATCGCTATTGGCTGATCTGTCGATTGTTATGTGGGCTGAAGGAAATCATAAAGAGGCGATGCAAACTGCCGAGCAGGCATGCAAGGAACACGGAGATGAGGCTCAGGCATGGACCTCTCTAGCAAGCCTTCGGTATTTAGCGGGAGCCCCAGTTTCTGAATGTTTGGCGCTGGCGGAAAAGGCGGTTGCCCTTGATGGAATGCTGAAAAACGCGAGATTGGCCCATCTGGCCCTGCTTGAACTTGAAGCACCGGAGAGCAAGCAAATTCATCAAGCGCGGCAAGCCGCGGTCGATCTCATTCCAAACTGGTTAGACGTTGAAGAAGAGGCGTTTCGGTACATTGATCCTCTATCGGTTAAGACGTTCCCGAACAGAAATTAGTGGCAACTACCTAGGCCGCGTTTAGCCAAATATTGCTGATGATAGTTTTCAGCTTCAAAATACTCATGAGCAGGCTCGATTATCGTAACAATATCGCGCTTCCACTTGCCAGAAGCCTTTAAAGTTTCCTTCGCCTTTTCAGCCGCCATTTTTTGCTCGCTACTATGATAAAAGATAACCGAACGATACTGGGTCCCAACGTCTGGCCCTTGGCGGTTCCATTCTGTTGGGTTGTGGTTCAAGAAGAACAGGTCGATCAGCGTTTCATAGCTCACTATCGCTGGATCATAGTCAATATGAACGACCTCTGCATGGTCCGTACGGCCAGTGCAGACTTGCTGGTACGTTGGTTGGTCTGTAGCACCGCCCATATAGCCAACGCTTGTGCT
>Ga0316189_10000298_pt1 | contig 48713 bp, 37 predicted proteins | sample LowCovwburrow_MG_FD_204930 | JGI IMG/M metagenome (GOLD analysis project Ga0316189, IMG submission 204930) | Coastal sediment microbial communities from Maine, United States - Lowes Cove worm burrow | ecosystem: Environmental > Aquatic > Marine > Coastal > Sediment | place: USA: Maine... | reverse complement strand
CTTTGGTCAAAATACGAAATCCTTCCGGCTTTTCCACTTGCTGAAATCGTTTCCTTAATTCTTGCGAAAGCCTTGTAAGCTGCCTTGATTCTAGGCTCATCCATGCCCCCATCATTTCACAATGGGCCACATTCTTCCCTTTACTGTCATAAAAATTATGATGAAACTCAAAGAAACAGCCATCATTACTCATGCCCATAACCTCTAGCGACACTTTTACAGGTTTCCCTGGAAAAACCTCTTTGAAGTAATACATATGCTCATAAAAAACAACTGGGCCAATTTTATTTTCGGCCATTAGCTTATGGTCAAAACCAAGTTGCATTAAAAAAGCCATGCGTGTATGGCCCATAAAATTTATGTAAGCCGAATTAGCCAAATGTCTATTGGCATCTACATCGCTCCACCGTACTTCAAACTCTTTTAAATACATTCTCTTTGAATTAATTTCTTATGCATGCATAAGAATCACAAAAATACCATAGTTTTGGAAAACCATGAATAAGTTCCCAAAAGAAATTATTCCTATTTTTAAAATAATAAAAATCACCATATGAGCACCAAAGCACCTTTCATTCAAGACCTTTCCTTACCAGCAATCGCAGCGCCAATGTTTTTAATATCAGGCCCTAAATTAGTAATCGAATGTTGTAAAAATGGAATTGTAGGTACATTCCCTGCCTTAAACCAACGCACGAGCGAAGGGTTTGAAGAATGGCTTATCGAAATAAAAACAGCTTTGGAGGCTTTTGAAAAAGAAACTGGTAAAAAAGCAGCTCCGTTTGGGGTCAACCTAATTGTGCATCCCACAAACCCTCGTTTAGAGGCCGACATAAAACTATGTGTGAAACATAGGGTTCCTTTAATCATTACATCACTTGGTGCCGTCTCTCAAGTTGTTGATGCCATACACAGTTATGGGGGCCTTGTTTTTCACGATGTGATTAAAAAGAGACATGCCCAAAAAGCAGCTGGGGCAGGTGTTGACGGACTCATTTTGGTAGCTGCAGGAGCAGGTGGTCATGCAGGCACCATCAACCCAATTACTTTGGTAGCTGAGATTAAAAAATTCTATGACAAGACCATTATACTTTCAGGATGTATAAGCAATGGCAGGGATATTGCTTCTGCCATGCAAATGGGCGCGGATTTGGCATATATGGGTACACGGTTCATCAATGTTAAAGAAAGCAAAGCTCCAGAAGAATATCGAAAAATGATAGTGGATTCAGGGGCAAGTGACGTTATTTATACGGCTTCCATTTCAGGAGTTCATGCCAATTTTTTGGGTGCCAGTCTCAAAGCCGCAGGCATTACTGAAGAGGACTTGAAAAAAGATGTTAAGATAGATTTCGGCAAGGAACTGGATACCGAAGCCAAGGCGTGGAAAACCATTTGGTCTGCCGGACAAGGTGTTGCCACAATCGAAAATGTGGTTTCAGTTTCCGAACTAGTAAATTCCTTGAAATCAGAATTTAAATCTGCTATAGAAGAGCAGGCAAAATTGTTGGAAATTTTTCCCAAATAGTTAGACTGACCTTTACCAAAATATATAATGCCTCTCCTATCATCAGACTACAATCCACCATTCTTATTTCGAATAGGTCATTTTTCGACCGTATACTCCGGATTGATCAGAAAGATAGATGGTGTTATACAAAAACGTGAAAGAATACATCTGCCTGATGGCGATTTTTTGGATTTGGATTGGAGTTTTTCCCAAAAACAGTCCCACAAAGTAATGATTCTTTTACATGGTCTGGAAGGCAATGCACAAAGACCTTATATCATCGGAAGTGCCAAACAAGCCAATAACCATGGGTATGATGCCTGTGCTGTGAATTTTAGAAGTTGCAGCGGGGAACCCAATACCTTATACCGTTCGTATCATTCTGGTGCCACGGAAGACCTGGATGCCATTGTTGAACATATTTTGAATTCGAAAAAATATGATGAAATCTATATAAAAGGGTTTAGTTTGGGAGGTAACCTATCACTTAAGTATATTGGGGAAAGCCAAAATGTTCCTCAAGAAATCAAAGGGGTGGTGGCAATTTCAGTACCCTGTAGTTTACACAGTTCTTTAATACAATTATTGCAACCCAAGAATTATTTGTACGCCAAACGCTTTAAAGATCATTTGAAAGCGAAAATGCGGGAGAAACAGCAATTGTTTCCTTCAAAAATTTCAGATGCCGATATTAATAATGTAAAGACCTTAAAAGACTTTGACGATATCTATACAAGCAAGGCACATGGATTTAAAGATGCCATCGATTATTACCAACAGTGCAGTTCCTTACAGTTTTTACCAAACATAACTATTCCTACATTGATTATAAATGCAGCGAACGACTCTTTTTTAGGTCCGGAATGCTATCCGTATAAAGAAGCTGATGCAAACAAATCGCTTTATTTGGAAGTGCCCAATTATGGTGGGCATGTCGGGTTCTATGGAAAACAAAATATAACCTATACCGAAAGAAGAGTTATAAAGTTCTTTAATGAGGTTTAACCGGTACTCCTAATTATTATCTTAGGAGCTTCAAAAAAATAAAGACATGAAAAAAATTCTTGCTATTTTGGCTATAGGAGGCCTTATCATAAGCTGCGTCGAAAAAAAAGAAGTGAAAGCGGAAACGACTTCAGACGAAATCCCCATTGATTTGACCAACAAGGGGGTTGGCCCCATAACCGCTGTTGAATTTGGAGTAGAAATTGATACCGAAATGGCCAAAGAGGGGGAAAATATCTTTAGCACCATCTGTGTTGCTTGCCATATGGCCGAACAACGAATGATCGGCCCGGCCTTAAAAGGGGTTTATGAAAGACGAAGTCCAGAATGGGTAATGAACATGATCCTGAATCCTGATGGGATGCTAAAGGAAGACCCCATTGCAAAAGCCTTATTGAAAGAGTACAACAACGCCATAATGCTGAACCAAAATTTAAGTGAGAAAGACACTAGGGCGATAGCAGAGTATTTGCGTACGCTGTAAAATTTTATAACAACGTGTTTGAATGCTGCTATCCTACTTAACAATTTAGGATAACAGCAATTTTTTTGAAATAATATATTTCTAAGCTAATTGTAGTCTGCAAAATAGCAAGACTTGAACCAGTATCAAGATGTCTCAACAAAATAAACTTACAGAAATCGCAAAACTCTTCTTCAAGTTGGGGTGTATTTCTTTTGGGGGGCCGGCAGCACATATTGCCATGATGGAGGATGAAGTCGTAATGAAAAGAAAATGGATGACCCAAGAACATTTTCTTGACCTTATTGGCGCTACGAATTTGATCCCGGGTCCCAACTCCACCGAAATGACCATGCACTGTGGATATGAACGGGGAGGCTGGAAAGGGCTTTTCGTCGCAGGACTCAGTTTTATTTTTCCAGCTGTGGTCATTACCTCGATTTTTGCTTGGCTCTATCTTCAATATGGTCAATTACCAGAAGTAGAACCTTTTATCTATGGCATAAAACCCGCAGTAATCTCTATCATACTAATGGCCGCATATCGACTTGGTAAAAAAGCTATAAAAAGTAATGAACTTATTGTTTTAGGCATCATCACCTTAGTAGCATGTTTATTAGGCGTAAATGAGATCATAGCCCTTTTTGGATGTGGCTTTTTAGGATTGCTACTCTATTATTTCAAAAAATCAACCAATACCCTTAATAGTATTTGGCCCTTATTACTTTTTCAAATGAGTGACCCTTTAAAAATTGGAACGCTCAAAATATTTCTGACCTTTTTGAAAGTTGGCGCTATTCTTTATGGTAGTGGTTATGTATTATTTGCCTTTCTAGATTCAGAATTGGTTGCCAATGGTTGGTTGACCCGACAGGCTTTAATCGATGCCGTGGCGGTAGGCCAGATGACACCAGGACCTGTTCTAACGACAGCAACTTTTATTGGCTGGCAAATGAACGGTGTTGTGGGAGCATTGGCCGCAACAATTGGTATTTTTCTGCCCTCATTTTTGTTCGTTTTGATATTAAATCCCTTGATTCCCAAAATGCGCAAGTCGCAAATGATCGGTGCCATTTTGGATGCTGTTAATGTGGCAGCCGTTGCGTTGATAATGGCCGTATGCTTCGAAATGGGAAAAGACACGCTAACCAACTGGCGTACCATTCTAATTGCAATAGCCAGTTTAATTACCGTTTTTGTATTTAAAAAACTGAACAGTGCTTTTATTGTATTAGGTGGGGCACTGCTAGGATATGTTTTGACTTTTATTTAATCTCCTAGAATATTTCGATTAAAATTTATCGAGCACCACTTTATAGGTTGGATCTTCCAGTACATTGACATCAATGATATCATTGGCATTCTTTAAAAGTAGAATGCAATCCTTGCTCAAATGCTTTAAATGTACCTTTTTGCCAGCCTTGGCGTAACGTTCAGTAAGTTTGTTCAATGCCTCAATGCCAGACATATCAGCAACCCGACTTTCTTGAAAATCAATGATCACTTCATCAGGGTCATTTTGAATATCAAACTTTTCAGCAAACAAGGTCGTGGAACCAAAAAATAAGGGCCCAAAAATTTCGTAATGCTTTACTCCGTTCTCATCAACATATTTTCTAGCCCTAATCCGTTTTGCATTTTCCCAAGAATAGGCTAAGGCAGAGATAATGACCCCAAACAATACAGCAATTGCCAAATTATGGGTAATTGCCGTAATTAAGGTTACCAAGACCATCACGATTACATCAGAATTTGGCATTTTTCTAAAAGTCTTAAAACTAGCCCATTCAAAAGTACCAATGGCCACCATGAACATTAGACCTACCAAAGCCGCCATTGGTAAACGCTCGATCAAGCTGGATCCAAACATGATAAAAACCAAAAGCATAACTGCCGCGGTAATCCCGGATAATCTTGCACGTGCTCCTGAAGAAGTATTGATCAAACTCTGACCGATCATGGCACAACCACCCATTCCAGATAAGAACCCTGATAGAATATTGGCCGTTCCTTGAGCAACGCATTCTTTGTTACCGCTACCACGGGTTTCGGTTATTTCGTCTATAATATTTAACGTAAGAAGGCTTTCAGTCAATCCTACTACAGCAACAATGACCGAAAAAGGAAAAATAATTTTCAATGTTTCCCATGTAAATGGGATTTCAGGAATTGATAGTGGTGGAAAGCCTCCTTGAATCGTTTGACCTTCTTTCATAGTATCTGCTACGGTAAGCGTATCAACGCCAAAACCTATTACGATCCCCGAAACAACCACTATGGCCAAAAGGGAAGAGGGGATGGCTTTAGTCAATTTTGGAAATCCCCAGATAATCAGCATAGTCAACAAAGTAAGTCCCAACATCGTATAGAATGGTGCACCGGTCAATAGTTCATCTGTACCCTTTTGGTAGAAATTAGGGAACTGGGCCATGAAAATGATAATGGCGAGTCCGTTTACAAATCCGAACATAACAGGATGGGGTACTAATCGAATGAATTTACCTAAACGTAAAAAACCAGCTGCCATTTGTAACAACCCGGCTATGATTACCGTGGCAAAAACATAATGCAAGATGGTTTCTGGTTCAATACCGGGAAAAGTATTTTTAAGCTGCAAAATCAAGCCAATAAAAATTACAGCAACTGCTCCCGTGGCTCCAGATATCATACCTGGTCTACCTCCAAAAATTGAGGTTATCAAGGCCAGCACAAAGGCGGCATATAAACCTGTTAAGGGTGAAAAACCGGGAATCAAAGCAAATGCTATGGCCTCAGGCACTAACGCCAAAGCTACTGTAAGACCTGATAATATTTCAGTTTTATAATCAACCTTCTGCTTAAAATCGAATATATTTAAATACTTTTTCACACCCAGGAATTTAAGGGCGCAAAAATAGCATTAAAAATTTGGTATGACTCTAAAACAGCTAATTATTAGGGATTTGGAAACTTACCACGGCTTTAGTCCCAACAATTTCTCGCCAAGAGTAGATAATTTGGCAGTTTCATATTTCTCCTGTTCCCAATTTCTTGGATCACCCGGAAACGCATAACCTTCAGGGGCAATTCTATTTTTCCAGGAATTTATTCGCCATTGCTTCAATTCCTCATCCTCCTCTTCAGCCGGCATCATGGAAATGTATTGGGCAATCCGAATTTTATCCTCTGACTTATTAGGGCGTATCCCGTGAGGCTCAGTGCTATTAAAGATGAGCAAATCCCCAGCCTCTAATTTTACTTTTACAATTTTATCCGCTATTCCAGAAATATCTGGTTGAAAACGATCGCGATCTTCAGGTTGCGATAATTTCCAAGAATCATAATTTCTGTAAAGCCACGGAATACATTGAAATCCGCCCATATTTTCATCGGTCTGGTCAGCCAAGGCCAATACCCCCTGTACATTCTGTGGTCTAGTCTCTGGGTCATAATCCCAATGAATAAATCCTTTTTGTTCATGACCGGGTCTGTTCGGAAAATTCAAATTAGCGCGATCAATGGTAACCCAAAGTTTTTCAGTACCCCAAACATCTGCGAAGGCATCATAAACACGCTGCATTTGTCTATTGTTCCATAAATGCTGGTTATTGTAGACCTCAACCATTCCCGTACCCGTAAGCTCTTTCATTTTCATTTCAGCTCTTGGGGGCGCATACCAAGATTCTGGGTTTTTAGGGTCTTTTTCCTCAAATTCCCAAAGAAAATCAGCCGTTCTTTGTGCTTGCCCTTTAGGAACCGCATTTTTTATGACGATATAACCATTATGCATCCAGAACGCCCAATCTTCTTCACTCATAACCTTTAAAGGTTTTCCATTAGATCGATCATTCAAACTTAATTTACTACTTGTTGCGGTTGAAGGGTTACCGGGAATTTCCTCATGGGCCTTATTGGCCATCTCTAATTTCGTTTTGCCTTTTTCCATGATTTTTGTTTTCTAGTGAATTGATAATGTAAAACTAGGAATCAGCTTATAACAACTCAACCGCAATATTGACCATTATTTGAACTATTTTGATTTTTATCTCGTATTTTTGATCGTATCTGTACAATTTAGTTAAATTTAAAGATGAAAATACAGTTAGAAACTTATAATTCGGACAGTAGAAGTCCTTTTCGACTTTTGCATAATCCTAGATTGAACAATTTGTTCTACTGGCATTTTCATCCGGAGTTTGAATTGGTCTACGTTGAAGGTGCAAGTGCCACCCGCCATGTGGGTGACCATATTTCTACCTATCAAGATAGCGATTTGGTTTTCATAGGTTCGAATATTCCGCACCTGAACTTTGACTATGGTGTACAAACAGACTATAAAAAGGAGGTCTTGCACATTAAACCTTTTTTTAAGAATATGGTTCTTGGAGAAATACCCGAACTTTCAGGAATAATGGAACTTTTCGAAAGATCTGCCCTCGGCATTGCCTTTACTGGGGAAACCAAAAGAATAGTAGGGGACCGATTGAAAAAGCTTCATACCCTTTCTTCATTTGATATTTTTATGGAAACCATCCAGATTCTGAGGGTTTTGGCATTAAGTCCAGATTTTGAATTGTTACATGACCAACCCTTCATTAATAAATACAACAAAAAGGAACAGGAAAGATTACGCCATATTTATGCCTTTATCGATGAGAACTACCATAGAAAAATAAATATCGATGAAATAGCCTCAGAATGTAATTTGGGTAAAGAAGCTTTCTGTAGGTATTTTAAGAAAGCTACAGGGAATACCTTTGTTGGTTTTTTAAATCAATATAAGATCAGCCAGGCCAAAAGGCTATTATTAGCGGGAAAAAATGTTGGGGAAACCTGTTATGAATGCGGATTTGAAAGCCTGTCTTATTTTAATAGGACATTTAAAAAAGTCACAAATGAGAATCCTTCTGAATTTAAAAAGAAATTGGCGTCAAATTTGATATGATACTATAAGAATCAAACATAGGACCATTAAAGTCCCCAATAAAAATAATGCCTAAAAAGAGGGGTTCTTTTCGATGTTAATTTTTAACTTGGGAGTTAATCCAAAAAAAATGGAAATTTTATTTCATCCTAGACTAATAACAAATATTGATACCTAATAAAAAACGAAATGCGCAAAATACATTATTTATTTCTTCTTTTTTTCATCGGCTATTCTTACTATGGTTTTACCCAGGATTCGAATAAGCCTAAATTGGTTGTTGGGGTCATTATTGATCAAATGGGTTTTGACCAATTATATAAATATCAGGATAGATATGGCGAGACCGGTTTTAATAGGTTGATAAAAGAAGGCTTCAATTTTAAAAACGCAAATGTTAATTATATTCCTTCAGAAACTGCCCCTGGGCATGCTTCAATTTATACAGGAACCACTCCTGCCTACCATGGTATTATAGGAAATAGCTGGTATTTCAGGGCATTGGGTAATTATGTAGGCAATGTCAACGACTTTAACGAAAAAATCGTCGGTTCTATTACGGAGAATCCTAAAGGTGTTTCTCCCATTAATCTAACTGCCACTACAATAACTGACGAGTTAAGGCTTAGTAGTAAATTTAAATCTAAAGTGGTTAGTATTTCCATGAAGGATAGGGCAGCAATATTACCAGGAGGAAAGTCTGCCAATGCCGCCTATTGGTACGATTGGGAATCTAGTCCCGGTTATTTTGTAAGTAGTTCTTTTTACATGAAAAAAGTACCCAAATGGGTGTCCAAGTTTAATGAATTGGGGAAATCCAACGCATATCTCAACCAATCCTGGAACACATTATATCCTCTTTCTACCTACACTGCCAGTTCCCCTGACGACAATAAATATGAGCCTTCCCTAGGTGGTAAGGCGAGCCCCACATTTCCTTATGACTTTAAAACCATGCGTGAAAAATTTGTAAAGAGTGGATCGGAATACCAATTGCTTTTGGTATCCCCAGCTGGAAACTCTTTGTTGACCGAGTTTGCCATTGCCGCAATTGAAAATGAAGAATTAGGGGTCGATAAATATCCGGATATATTGAATGTAAGCTATTCAATTACAGATGCAGTCGGACATACTTTTGGGCCACAATCCGTTGAAATGGAAGATATTTATCTGCGGCTTGATAAAAACCTTGGCGAACTTTTTGCTGCCCTTGATTCTAAAGTTGGCAAAAATAATTATATGCTCTTTTTAACTTCTGACCATGCAGCAATACCTGTGGTATCTTATCTAAAAGAAAATAAACTTGATGGTGATATTGCAAGAATAGGACAGTACAACCATAAACTAAACTTATTTTTAGTAGCAAAATATGGTGAAGGTTCATGGATCGAGAATTTTGATGGGAACCAAGTTTACCTGAATAAAAACACAGTAGATGAAAAAAAATTATTATTACCCGTAATACAACAGGAAGTTGCTGATTTTTTAATGACCCAGAAAGGGGTTTATTTAGCCCTTACTGCACATGAACTCCAAACCCAAACCTATGAAGAAGGGCTAAGAAAAACCATACAAAATGGTTATCACCCAAAAAGATCAGGGGATGTTTTACTTACTTATAACTCGGGGACCATTATAAATTCAAATTCACAAATGGCGGTTGAAAGGGTTCAAGGCACCGTTCATGGTTCAGGATACAGCTACGATACCCATGTGCCTTTATTATGGATGGGAATGGGAATTCCGCATGGAGCGTCGGTTCGAAGTGTAAACCCCATAGATATTACCCCAAGCCTAGCAATGTTCTTGAACCTACCACTACCCAGTGCTGTTCAAGGAAAGCCATTGAGTGAATTATTTGATTAAAATTTATTTAAGATGTGAATAGTTATTTTGTTCTAGCACGATTTAAAATTTCTTTTTTAAACTTAGAGTCATCGGCCAGTACATCGAAAAATTCATTAATATACGAAGTACATCGTATGAATGCTTTTGGATTTTCAAAATGAATCTTTTGTGCATCAATAATTGCAAGCATTTTCGTTTTGTTCTCTAAAAACTGATTTCTTACCTGGAGCATCACTTCATTATCCCTTTTAAACCCTCTATACATTCTTTGGGTAACTTCAGTAATCGGCAATACATCGCTGCCTACTTGCGAAACTACTGAATAGCTGGTATTGCATAAACCGGACATATCAAAATCATAAGGCACAGGCACTGAACTATTATTCACAAACAATAATTTTTCATTATGTTGATAGGCAGTTGAAAAATCGGTATTTCCGATCATAAATTGAAAAAATGCATTTTGAATAGAACACATCGCATCCTGCTGCATTGGATGTACATTTCTTTTTAAAACCTTACCTCCATGCCGATCGGCCACTTTTTTGATATCCTCAATAAAAAATCCTTTTATTTTATGTTCTTTGAAGTTCTTTCCTTTAGGTTCGGTTAGTGTTATATCCAAGAGCCTGGTCTTATAATGATAGGGTGAAACCAACTCATATAGCTTATATGCCAGGAATTCCTTTAACAAATAATCATTTCTGTCCCTTTCGGTAAGACATGGCAATACCAATTTTAACTTTTTATTCCCTTTAAATAAAGTGCCCTTGTAGTCTTCTTTTTTTATTTTCATTTTTATCGGGGCAAAATAGCAGTTCTTAAGCCTATTATTACCGCGAGAACGAATCTTGACAGGAAGGCTTTTCCATGGATCACTTCCCAATTGATACTCCAAATCCAAATTTAAATATGTACTATCATTTGTGCTTTTTCTGATAACTTTGTTTGCATAATTCATTTTAAGATGAACCACGCTATCGCTGTTGAAGAGCTTAGAAACTTTTCCGATTTTTTTATCTTCCTTTTTTTGCTGGGCAAAACAAGATGGGGTGCATAAAAAATAAAAAAGAAGGAGTCTGATTATTATTTGGTTATTACCCATATTCCACTAACTTTATCCTGTAATGTATTAAAAATCTTGTTATTAAACTATATTTAGCCACCTTAAATTATAGAACACTAATCGTGATTATCGTATCGGGGTTAACTGTTTTTTTGTGTTATGAGTATCAAATATTTTTCAATGTTGATCTTACATTGTTAAGTATTGCTATTATTTTTCCATTGGTTTTTACGATTCGAGGTTCTTTTAGAAGAAGAGAAAAAGCCCTAGAGCACTTGAGCCAATTTAGGAGTGCCATGAAAACACTCTACTATTTTACGAGCACCAGTAATTTAACGATAGAAGAAAAAAATAGCTTGGAATTGATACTAAAAGATATAGGGGAAAAAACCTTTGCAAGTCTTAAAATTCAGAATGGAGAAATTAAAGATCTGGATGATGAAATAGAAAAGGTTTACGATTTTATTCTTGCAAAAAACGGAATGATTTCCACAAAATTAAAAGATAGAATATTCAAATACATGAATGATCTACACGAGGCAATAGACAATCTACATGCTATTCACGTTCATAGAACTCCCATAAGCCTTAAGGCCTATTGCAAAGTATTTATCTATATATTTCCTATAATTTATACCCCGACAATAATTTTCAATATTGGTCAAAATTATAATCATGCAGCCGTTTATTTTGTTGTAATTCTTACAGAATTCATACTAATTTCCCTGTACAACATACAAGATCATTTGGAATACCCATTTGATAACAAAGGACTTGATGACATAAAACTGGACCATTTCAAAATAATAAGAAAGTAGCAAACCTATACCGCATTAAAAAAAACCGCCCCAACTTTACATGTCGGGGCGGTTTCTAACTAAATAACCAACCAAAAAAATTCTTTTTATTTTCTACCTCTCTTAACCTTCATTACAGGATTAGAAGTTTTCTTTCTTTTCTTTTCAACCGAACCTTTTCCAGATTTCAAATACTGTTGATATCCCCTTCCATGAAATTCATAAACAGTTTCACTACTAGGGTGATATAGTTCAATAGTACTATCATTAATAACGTAGAGTTCAAAATAATCATTGCCCATAAAGTCGTAGGACAGTGTTAAAGTTTTAAGCGTTTCATCGTTTTCTACGTCAAAAATGGCATAATCTCCTTCAAAATCCCACTCAAGTTTGCTTACCGATGTTCCTGTTTGATCAATTGAAGATCTAAAGAAATCACCATCATTCCCAGAAAGAAACTGCAGGAAGTTCTCATCATCAAAATCATTGATTGCTCCTTCTTCACTGGTAAAGGTCTTTTCCCAAGCATCATATTCCTGCAAGAAATAATGAATGTTCTCATAAAAAACCATATCAAAATCAAAATTATTGAGCTGGTACCCTTTGAGGTAATACGATGTATTAGAAGATTTATCATACAATTCAATAGTGCTGTCATTCACTGCATACACATCTAAAAGCCATAAGCCATCTACATCATGGTCAATCTCTATTGAACCCCTCAATGGTTCATAGTATCCGACATCAATGCCATAACCATTCCCCGTTTTACCAATACCAACTATATTGTTATTTGCGTAAACCTTTCCATTATCAAATGAAATCGTAAACGCTCTTTGTAAAAACGGAACCTCGCCCTTCCCTTTTGTTGCATTGATATCTATATACCAAAGGTCGAATGATTGTAACACCTGATCTGTATTGAAACTTGAATCCTCGATAAATGCATCATCCAGGATTACCTCTGTATAACAAGAAGTCATTAAGGTTCCAATAAGTAAGAGTCCTAAGAGTAGTTTTATCGCTTTCATCTGTTGCTGTTTATTTGATTATTAATTTTCAGATACAATTCACCAAATTGCATTTCAGGGAATATCCAAAATTTTCATGGCGCATTTCATAATTCATGTGTTTGCATTCAGCATATATAAAACAAGCACCATGCCATTATTTGTAATTAACTGATTATCAGTAAGTATTGTATTGTTCTAATTTATTTACATTTGATGCGATTAAACTATTGGAATGAACAAAGAATTGAAATTCGCTGTATTGGGCGGTGGCAGTTGGGCCACGGCTATAGTGAAAATGCTAACGGAAAACCTATCTAAGGTTACCTGGTATATGCGAAATGAAGCTGCTGTAGAGCACATAAGAACACAAAAACATAATCCAAATTATTTAAGCTCGGTTGAGTTTAATCCTGTTCAATTGGATTTAACTACCAAATTGGATTACGCTGTCGAAAACAATGATGTGCTCATATTCGCAATCCCATCGGCTTTTCTTGATGCTGAGTTAAAAAAATTGACGGCCTCCTTAAAGGACAAGATTATTTTTTCTGCTATAAAAGGCATCGTACCCGAAACAGGATTGATCGTTGGGGAACATTTTCATGATATTCATAATATTCCTTTTGAGAATATAGGAGTTATCACCGGTCCTTGCCATGCTGAAGAGGTTGCCTTAGAGCGCCTATCATATCTTACCATTGCATGCGCAGATAAGGAAAAAGCTGAATTGGTCGCCAATAATTTGAAGAGCAACTACATTAAGACTAAAATTTCAGATGATATCATAGGAACTGAATATGCTGCCATGTTAAAGAACATATATGCTATTGCCGCAGGTATTTATCACGGATTGGGATATGGTGACAATTTTCAAAGTGTACTTATGAGTAACAGCATTCGTGAAATGAAACGATATATTAAACGGGTGCATAAAATGAAACGAAACATTAATAATTCTGCTTATCTAGGTGATTTATTGGTTACCGGATACTCCACTTTTAGTCGTAATCGCATGTTTGGCAATATGATCGGTAAAGGATATACCGTAAAAAGCGCACAAATGGAAATGAGCATGGTTGCTGAGGGCTACTATGCCACTAAAAGTGCCTATGAACTAAAAGAAAATTTTAAAAGCCAAGTAAGAACCCCAATAATAGATGCCGTTTATGATGTGCTCTACCAAGGTGAAAACGCGAAAAAGACTTTTGCGGCTTTAACCAATAAAATAGACTAACAGCACAAGCAATTTTACGCCTCCTATATTTAGGAGGGAAGCTATCATTAACCTAATCTCTGTCTATAGAGAAATTTGAATGTTCTTCAATTTGGAAGTTTAATTCATCTTTCCATTTTGCGAGTTGGACATCATCAACTTTATATATATTTTTGAATTCTTCTAAAACGGGATCCATAAGGTTTCGAACACCATCAATGTCAAAATAAAGACGGCCAGTACGGCGGATAAAGAAATCCATTGGGTTTTGAACCATCTCAAAATCAATACCAAAACGAAGTTCGGCCAAGGCCATTCGAATTTCGTAGTTATCCCCTTTTTGTTTCGGATAATAGTCTAAAATAGTTTCTGTCTGAATACCATAATTGGTAACCAAGAACCACGCGTTGTACTTGGTAAAACCATCATCCTTTATGCGGTCATAAACCTCGTTGATGTATTTTTTTACATGTTTAAACTTTTTAAAATCACTTCCACATAATGGAATCTCTTCTGTAATGCTGCCTTTAATTTCAACTTTATAATCTTCATCCATTTTTTTTGCAATTCGGTTTACTACTCGCTCTGCCATCTTTCGATACCCTGTGAGTTTACCTCCAGCCATACTAATAAGACCCGTATCTGAAGTAAAAATTTCGTCTTTTCTCGAAAGCTCCGAAGCAGACTTTCCTTCTTCGTGAATCAATGGTCGCAACCCCGCCCAAGAAGAAACAATATCTTCCATTTCCAAGTTAATCTTAGGAAACATATTATTCACTGCCGAAATCAAATAGAGCGCATCTACCAAATCAGTTTCTACGTGGTCTTTATCCTTGACATAGTTCGTGTCGGTAGTCCCTATGTAAGTTACTTTTCCTCTTGGTATAGCAAACATCATGCGACCATCAGGGACATCAAAATAAACCGATTGCTTGACCGGTAATTTTTCATGTGGAAATACTAAATGAACTCCTTTAGTCAAATGTAATCGTTTCCCTTTTTTGGAATTGTTCACGCTACGTAGTTCGTCTACCCAAGGGCCTGCAGCGCTAATCACATATTTAGATTTTAATTCAAAAGATTTTCCTGAAAGCACATCGTTCACGATGACACCTGCCACTTTATCGTCATTATAGATAAAATCAGTGACCTCAGCATAATTTAAAGCTTTCGCACCATGCTGTAAACTGGTTTTAATGGCTTCTATCGTCAAACGTGCATCATCGGTTCTATATTCAGCATAATAACCCGCTCCTTTTAATATTTTCTTGGGCAAAAGCGGTTCCAATTTCAATGCCTCTTTTTTCTCCAACATTTTGCGCTTGTCATCCCCTGTAACCTGGGCCAAAATATCATAAACCTTAAGACCTATTGAAGTCAGCCATTTGCCATAAGAACCATTTTCAATGAGAGGTAACAACATCTTTTCAGGAATTACCAAATGTGGCGCCAATTTATGTACTATGGCACGTTCTGAACCCACCTCTTTGACCAACCAAAAATCGAACTGTTTTAAATAACGCAATCCGCCATGAATCAATTTAGTTGACTTGCTACTGGTACCTGAAGCAAAATCGCCCTTTTCGACCAAGGCTACTTTTAAACCCCGGGAAGCAGCATCCAAAGCAATACCTCCCCCGGTGATACCCCCTCCAATAACGACAAGGTCATAGGCTTCTTTGGATAATTCTTGAATTATAGTTGATCTATCAAGATTAGAAAATCTGATATTATTTTTCATGCATTCTCTGATTTAATTTGGGTATTAATTCTCTTCCCAGCCTTTGGTTCGTTCAACTGCCTTTTTCCATTTTTTGTATAAATGTTTTCTTTTGACCCTATCAAAAGTGGGTTTAAAAATTCTGTCCATGGGTCTGCTTTGATCAATATCTTCTTGCGTCCATAATCCGACTTGGATTCCCGCCAAAAATGCCGCCCCCATTGCAGTAGATTCGATGACCTTTGGTCGATGGACCTCAGTACCTAAAATATCGGCCTGAAATTGCATTAAATAATTATTGGCACAAGCACCACCATCTACTTTCAGGTTTTGTAATGCTACTCCAGAATCCTCTTCCATTGCATTGAGGATATCCTTAGTCTGGTAAGCCAAAGACTCTAAGGTTGCTTTCGCCAAATGCGCTTTACCTGTATCACGGGTCAATCCGAAAATGGCCCCTCGGGCATACATATCCCAATACGGCGCTCCCAAACCTGCAAAGGCGGGAACCACATAAACTGAACTATCACCTTCAACTGAATTTGCCAATGCTTCGGTCTCCTTGGCATCTTTGATAAGTTCAAGTCCGTCACGCAACCATTGAATAGCTGCTCCAGCAATGAAAATACTGCCTTCAAAGGCGTAATTTACTTTTCCATTCAAACCGTAGGCTATCGTCGTCAACAGTCCATTATCTGAAAACTGGGGTTTTTCGCCCGTATTCATCAACATAAAACAACCCGTCCCGTAGGTATTTTTTGCAGTTCCTTTTTCGAAACAACCTTGGCCAAAAAGTGCTGCCTGTTGGTCGCCCGCAATACCGGCAATTGGAATGGTTTTTCCATTCAATTCATAATCCCCGAAATGATGGGCGGAAGGCTTAACTTCAGGAAGCATGCTTTTGGGAATGCCTAATTCATTTAATAACCTATCATCCCATGACAATTTGGTAATGTCAAATATCATAGTTCGTGAGGCATTGGTATAATCGGTGACATGATTGGCTCTCTTTGTCATATTCCATACCAACCAAGTATCAACGGTTCCCATTAATAAATCCCCTTTTTCAGCTTTTTCTCGAGCACCTTCAACATTGTCCAATATCCATTTGACCTTGGTTCCAGAAAAATAGGAGTCAATCACAAGACCCGTGGTCATCTTTACATGTTCTATTAAGCCTATTTTTTTTAGGTGCTCACAGATATCTGCAGTTCGTTTATCTTGCCAAACGATGGCATTATAAACGGGTTCACCCGTATTTTTATCCCAAACCACGGTAGTTTCACGTTGGTTGGTAATTCCGATGGCCTTGATATCGGATGCATCAACATTCTCCTTTTTGACCAGTTCATGTAATACATGTAGTTGTGATTCCAAAATTTCTTTGGGATCATGTTCTACCCAACCGGACTTTGGAAAAATCTGTTTGAATTCTTGTTGCACCATATGCACTATGGCGCCATCCTGATCAACCAATAAAGCTCTCGAGCTTGTAGTTCCTTGATCTAGGGAAATGATATATTGCTTTGACATATTTAAAAAGATAAGGTATTAAAGATAGGGTTTAAACCTACTTAATCAAAACATTGTTTCTACTCTATTTGAATAGTGATTACGGCTTCATTTCCCAACACATCAACCGCCGTTATTATATGTTTTCCGATTGAGGGAACAATACCCAATTCATGGAAATTCGTGGTTTGATCAATGAACATTTCATCCAAATACCAATAGACATGGGTTTCAGGTTTTGTATGTGCCAACTTCATGACCAATTCATTCATAGCACCCTCGAAATTCTTGGTCAAACTAATTCTACTTCCATTTTTTGGATAAATAAACTCCATTGATGATTCTGTCATGCTGTTACAACCAGAACGATAAGGTGGTAAATTTTTATACGTTGGATGATTTTTTTTATAATAAAACTCCATTAAGGGAGGAAGCACAAACCAAGATTCATTAATGGCACTGGTAACATCGGCACAGGAAGAATTGACCCTGAATTGTTTTAACTCGTCTAAATGAACTAATTGATGATACCTACAGACCGCTACGTACTTGTTCTTTTTTGGTATTGTAGCTATTTTGGTTGGGCAAATATCGCTTGCCAAATAACCACTTGATTTACAAACTGCAATTTCAACGAATTCATCCAAGGGTTTAGCGAACCAATCTGATGTGGGAAGCACATCAAAAACATCAAAAAGGATCGGTGCTGCACTTGACACCCCCGTTACATTTGGCCTACCTTCACCATCTGCATTGCCCACCCAAACACCTACTACATGATCCTTTGTTATTCCAATGGCCCAGGCATCCTTATTGCCAAAACTGGTACCTGTTTTCCAGGCAATTTGCTTACTGCCATCAAAGAACTCCCATGATTCATTACCCTCAGGACGGTTGACCTCTTTCATGGCCTCAAAAGTGAGGTAGATACTGCCTGCATCGAAAATTGTTTTTACGGTGGATTTTTTACCAAAACCAACTTCCTGGCCTGTAACTAAAGTTGGATTTATAAATTCTTCAGTATAATATTCGCTCGAAGTTGAGTTAAAATGATTGATTGTAGACGCCATTGAAGCATATGTTTTACACAGATCCCAAAGGCTACTTTCTGCACCACCAAGAATCAGGGTTAGCCCATAATGATCAGCAGATTTATTCACTCCTTTTAGTTTGAAAAAGTCTAGTTGATCACGAAATTTTTCCAATCCGTATTTTTGCAATAAACGGACTGCAGGAATATTAAGTGAACGCGCCAATGCCTTTTTCGCTTCGACGGCACCACTATAATCCTCACTGAAATTCTCAGGGGTATAACCCGCTATTTGTGTTGGAACATCGGGCACCAACATATCGGGAAGCAGTTCACCGGCATCTAACATGGCGGCATATAATAATGGTTTGATTGTGCTACCTGTACTTCGGTTGGCCTGAACCATATCAACATCTTTTTGATGTTCTTTCCTTGTTTTGGTATTGCCGACATACGATAAAACCTCACGTGTGTTAACACCTAAAACCAATACTGCCGCATTATGTACCTGGTTCTGCCTTAACTCCTGATGGTGTCTTGAAACAATGCCATTTACATTTGCTTGAAGGGTTTTATCTATTGTTGAAGTGATTCTTTCCCCTTTTTGTCTCTTCACCAAATGTTGAACCAAGTGCGGTGCTATTTGAGGTAGCGCATAAGGTTCTTGAGGTAATCGCTCTAAAAGGGACAATTCGTAGGTAGTGCTATCCAAAATTCCGTTCACCAATAATTTTTGCAATAATCGGTTCCTTTTGTTCAATAATTTTTTTTGGTTTTTGCCAGGATAAATCAAACTAGGAGCATTTGGCAGGACTGCTAAGGTAGCCGATTCTGCCCAAGATAATTGATGTGCTTGTAAGCCGAAATAACGCCATGCAGCCACATCGAGTCCAACAACATTACCGCCGAAAGGAGCGTGACTTGCATATAGTCTTAGAATATCTTCTTTGGAACTTCGTAATTCAAGCCGTGTGGCCAAAACCAATTCAATGGCCTTTTCCCAGTAAGAACGACGCTGACCTTTTCTTGAAAGTCGAATTACCTGCTGGGTAATCGTACTTCCCCCTCGCACCGCTTTTCCTGCCTTAATGTTTGCGCCAACAGCCTTGGTCATTGAAACCGGATTGAAACCTGGATGCTTATAAAAATAGGCATCTTCAAACTGCAATAGGCAAGTTTTGAATTTGAACGGAACACTATCTACTTGTGGAAATCGCCATTGCCCATCATCAGCAATCCTGGCACCCAATAATTGGCCATCACTGCTTTCCACAACAGTAGCCGTTGGCAAACTGAAAAGGCTTTTAGGTAATGAAAAATAATAGGCAATCAAAAAACAACCCAAAATAATCAACTTTTTAGGGTGCCTTTTTATGAAGTGTAGAAATCGTCTTTCTTCTATTTGGGTCTGTTTATTTTTTAAATTCATACTCACGCTCTACAACACAAATACGAACCTTATACCATTTATACCAATCAGAAATTCCTTTTTGCTGGGCAAGCATATGGTCAGTATTGGCCTTCCAATTGGCAATATCCTGTAATGTAGCCCAGTAACTTACCGAAATCCCGATATGATCCCTAGCACTTTCAAAGTCTAAAAACCCTGGTTGTTGTCTAGCTAGGTCTTCCATCTGTTGTGCCATTTCGGAATAGCCATTCCCAATATCCGTCCTGGTATTGGTAAAGATTACAGCGTAATAGGGTTTTGAAAGTTTCATAAGTGCTTTTAAGTATTGGTTTCCTGCCTTACTCAAAAAAGTTGAGTACAGCTTGTAGGAATGACCATCATTTTTAAACTATAAACTCCTTTTCTAAAAAATATGCGACAATAGCTTCTTTCATTAGTACAGATTGTTCGCCTGCTTTTAAAGCTGGCAATTCTTCTTTAATGGTATAATGCGGCCAACCTTCTTCATCAAAAAAATCAAATTCATAATAACCATAAGGTTCTAATAATCTGCATATGGCAATATGCATCAGATTTAGCTTTTCATCTTTTTTATAGGTTTTATGATATTGTCCCAACTCTTGGACACCAATTAGGTAGATAATGGCATCCAGTTCCAACGCATCACCATCTGCAAATTGAGCCGATAGTTTTTCAACCAAAACCTCCCATCGTTCTTTTAATTGTAAGTCTCTTGACATATTCTTTTTTCAAATTCAAAGGTACAAATCAAAGTTCTATATTTATACCAAACATTTTGACATGGGATTTCTGGATATTGTTATTGGTCTTTTGCTTATTTATGGACTTTACAAAGGGCTGAAAAATGGACTCTTTGTTGAGATTGCCTCAATTATCGCGCTGGTAGCAGGACTTTTCGGGGCCATACATTTTTCATATATCGCCGGGGATTATCTTTCTAAAAACATGGAATGGAATGAGCGCTATATTAATATAGCATCTTTTATTATCACCTTTATTATCATAGTTCTAGTGGTTCATCTTGCCGGAAAATTCCTCACCAAGATTGCTGATTTTGCCATGTTGGGATTGCTCAACAAATTGGCCGGAGCCATTTTCGGGGCTTTAAAAGTAGCTGTGATTCTTGGAGCACTTTTGGTTTTCTTTGACCGGGCCAATTCCTCAATTAACCTTGTCAAGAGCGAAACGTTGGAAGAATCCGTGCTCTACGAACCCATAAAGGAAATTGGGGCGCTTGTTTTTTCTAAAGTACTAAAAGGAAAGGAAGATAATAGTGTGAAAGAAGAATAAAATTCTGGGCTATCGCTTTATTAAAACCCTTATTTGCCTTTCATTTTTCAGGGCTTAAGGTTTCAAATTAACAATCCATTTCAATACCGGGATTCCAGACTGGCATTATTAGTTATGTGGATCAACTCTTACTTCGGCCTTTGATAAATCACGATGATGATAAATTGTAAACCATAAATCTTGGGAGACAAAACCTTGTTTTAATTCAAAGATCAACTCCGAAAATATGGCGCTTTTGTTGCTACATTCATCAGCTAATTAAACTAACTTGTAGCTAAGCCAAAAATATTTGAATATAACAGAGGAACAAGCTAAGTGAATCAGGGGAATACTATCTTTTGGATTCAAAATATGTACTATTATTCGCATAATCAAATGCTGGTTAATTCCTTGTAAGTCAATGATTTTAACACTATGGAGGATATAATGGCCATTGAACGAATTAAAACCGCATTATTGGGTGAGGTTTTCTTCTTTTGTAAATGAGAACAATGAAATGGGGGCATTTTGAAAAAACTAAAGGACACGCCATATTACTACAAGGCAATTCACGAGCGGAATTATAGTTTCGGTGATTTTTACCTTTTTGACACGTTTGTAGTAGGGGAAATACATGAAAATATTCATGTTTCATGGAAAGAACACGGTAAACAAATAGCGGAGGAACTCTCCAATCTGTACGACAACAACGGGAAGGATATCATCTATATTTCAAATAGGGTGCACGACTATTCGGTAATTCCGACAGACTGGAAAAAATTCCACAAATTTAGTTACAAGTTGAAAGCATATGGCATTATTAGCTATACGAAAACAGGCTTTTTCAATGCAATGCTCGAAAGGATGTTCGTTAACACCAAACTTAGATGGTTCAATTCTTTGGAAGATGCTATTGAATGGGTTGGTAAAATTTCGAACTCCAATGTATTAGAGCCCCGGAAGACAAGGATATCCATTTAATTATATAGTATCGAAAAGCCTTAAATACGGTCATCTATATTATTGCACTACTTCTATCCACCTTCCTTTTGACCTCACCTCGTAATCATTGTCATACATAGCCTCAGCTTGAATCCCAGGTAAATAATATTTTCCCAAGTACGAAGCATTCAATAGTATCCTAAACGTTTTTGTTTCCTTCTTTTTCAAATCAAAATAGAAGTTTGCGCGGTCATCACGAAGATCAGTATGGTCAACTTCATTTTGTGCAAAATCCCCAAAATCGGTAAAACGGGTATTCACAATCTCCCATCCACTTGGCAAAATTTCCATTAAAGCCACATTCTTAATTCTATTGCCCGTGGTATTCGTCAAGGTTACCTCAGCAACAAAATCGGTTCCCTGCATAATTTTGGAAACATCGATTCGAGAACCGTCCCTTCCCTTATAAATTGTACCTAACTTAAGATTCCGCTGGACTTCCTTTTCCCTCCCAACAGGTAAGATTCCGCTATTCACAACATTCACATAAAGTGTATTCTGTTCCGAATTCATTAAAGTGATACTATTACTTCCATCCTTGATTTTCAGCTCACGATTTGCCAAAGACTTCGTCGTATTTACGTTTTCTGATGTACCATTAACGGTTATTTCAGCATTAATCCCCTTGCCCCCAACCATTTCCGCGAATTTGGCCATTGCCAACAGGCAATATGCTGTACTTTGAGTACTCATCCATCCTTTTTCACTCAATCTCTCGGCAACGGTTTTGGCCATATTTTGGGCTTTTACCTTATCTTTCATTAATACCAACGTTTCCAGCGCCATAGCCCTATTTCTACTTTCAGAGCCATAAGTGTTGTAATTGTGTTTAGACGTACTGAAATCCAATGAGGTATTGGACAGCAATTGATCTGCCACCCGTACCTGCCCTACCAAAGCATAAGTTGCTGCCAAACGGTATTTTGATTCATTGGAGAGCATTTTGCTTTCACGTAATCTGTTCATTGAAGCCATATCTGCATTACCGGAAAGCGCCAAGGAATATAGGCGATACGCCTGTGCCAAATCTGAACTGCCCGAACCACCTCGCCATTGTTTGGCCATTTGCTGTTGATGGCTTATCCAATTCGATTTAAATCCGATTGGCAACACATAGCCCTTTTTTTCTGCTTCCAATAAGAAATGCCCTGCGAATGTAGTCCCCCAATCATTGACACGACCTTGACCAGGCCAATATGAAAAACCTCCATTGGGAAGTTGATATCCCCCTATACGCTGTATTGCATTTTCAACATGCATTTGTATTTTACTTTTTTGATTACTATCCAAATCAAAAATAGCGGACAGAAACAGCTGTGGAAAAGCTGCTGAAGTTGTTTGTTCAACACAACCATGTGGATAGCGTATCAAATATTTCATTCGACCATTAAAATTCATCGGTGGCAAGGTTGAGAACTCAACTTCGGCAGAATTGCTTCCTGTTATTCCAAAGGTTGCCAAGTCAATCGTCTTGCTTCCATTGGCATCGAGGATAATATCCTGAACCATTGAGGTCATCGGATTTGGATTTACAACATCAATAGGTATTTCAAAAGAGGCATTTTCACCATTGCCTGAAGCTTCGACCACTACCTTTCCAATACCATTAAAATCCGCAACTTTTAATTGAAAGTAAACCATTTTTTCATCAGGTTGGGAAAATGAAATTGTTTGTGTATCGCCTCCTTCAAGCGTGAACGCTTTATCATTTTTAATCTTTAAGGTAACGTTCTTTACTTTCTTTTCCATTGCAAAAACCGTTACTGGCAATATAACCGTTTCACCCGGGGTTATTTTTCTCGGCAAGGATGCCAAAACCATTAAAGGTTTACGAACTGGTGTGGTTTTTTCGGCCTTACCATATGCTTCACTTTCATTTTCCCCAGCAACGACCATTGTACGTACTGATCCTATATATTTTGGTATTTCTATCGAATGTGATCGGGTCTGACCCTCTTTCAATTCAAAGGGTCCCAAATGAACCACCATGGGTTCAAATCTATTGGCTTTTTTGTTTTTGGCCCCAGCCAATTCACCGTCTCCACCAATGGCAAACACCTGATCTACTCGACCCCCAAAAGCACCAATTACATTGTCATAGACATCCCATGTTTTAACACCTAAAGCCTCCTTAGCGTAAAACGTATTCCAAGGGTCTGGGGTTTTGAATCGGGTCAAATCCAATAGCCCTTCATCAACAATGGCAATACTGTAGGTCATTGCCTTTTTATTTTCCTCGGAGACTTTTATAGTGATTTTCTCTTCGGGTCGTAAAACCTCTGGCATAGCAATTACCGGTTGTAATTTAGTGTTGGGATTTTCAACCGATATGGGTACAACACCATATAAACGAATTGGAGAATCATTCTGCATTGTCGCGTGTGGTTGTAATAGCGAAATGTGAATAAATATATTTGGGGTATATAGTTCTTTTATAGGCAAATCAAACTTAGTCTCGCCATTTATGGTTTCAACCCAGAGAGATTCTAATACCTCACTCCCATTTTCGATAGTTACCAAGGCCCTGCCACCCTCAGAACTAGGGAAGGTGATTTTGGCCGTTTCCCTAACATTGTATTTCTCCTTATCCGAAGAAAATACAAGCATTGTCGCCGCTGAAGGGTCATTTTTTCTTGACTTACCAGCCCATCCTGGCCAGTCTACATAAATAGTCTTGCCAGTTGCGTGACCTCCATTTGGATCTTCAACCCGAACCAAATATCGCCCCCAATCTGGGTATTTTAGTTCAAAATCAAATGTTGCTTTTCCCGTATTATTTGTACTTACGGTTTTCTCAAAAACCTTTTCACGGTAATTACTACTTGAAAAATTGCTGAGGTTGTCCGCAGAAGTATCCCACCACCATCTCCAGTTTACTTTATGAATGGTAATCTTTATGTTCTTTGCTGCTTTGGGCTTTCCGAACCTATCAACTGATACTATTTCAAAAAGGTGTTTGGTATCTGTTAGGAGCATTCCGCGGGTTTTATCCCCTTTTGGGGAATTTAACCCAATATATGTTTGGTAAGGCGAATAGGGTTTTACAAAGACATCGGTGCTAAAATCACCCCCATTTTCATACACTTTGGTAATAAATGCTGCCTTTAACATTCCTGGTGCCTTATTCATCAGTTGGGCGTTCATATTAAAATCAACCTTGCCCTCTGCATTGATTTTGCCATCAAAAACACCTTGTTCTTCAGAAGAGAAAGCTCTAGTCGGATCATCAAAAACATAACCTGGGTGCGTTTCGAAGCTTGTCTTTTGTGGATTAAATTTTGCAGTAATATCCGCTTTTAGGTTTTTAGCAATAGCGCCATGCAACCATTTTACCTCTAGGCTTCCTTTGATGGGCGTGGTACCCGAAAGTACTTCATCTTTAAAGGTGGTCTTAATCTTTAAACGATTGGGTTTTATAGTCTCAATCTTAATGGTTTTGGTAAAAGTTGCCCCTCCGACGGAAACCTTGGCCAACCAATTTCCCGTAGCGGCATTTTCATCAGTCTTAATATCAAAATGATAAAAATTATTAAGTGTCGACCGTTGCACCTTGTGTTGAACCACTTTATTATAAGGATCCATCAATTCTAACTTCACCGGATGGTCTTTCGGTAGTTTGTTCGCATTGTCATTCAATAGGAAAGTCAGGTAAATTTGGTCTCCAGGCCTCCATACTCCACGTTCCCCAAAAATGAATCCTTTGATTCCCTTTTGCAATTGTGTACCTGCCACGCTGAACTTACTTACTGATAGCACATTGCCATCGTTGAGTTTTAAGTATGTTTTTTGTCCGTTATTTTCAGCTACGGCAAAGTAAGCTGGTTTATCGGCATCAAATATTGAAGTGCCTTCGGCATCGGTTACAACGTCACCAATCGGCTGTTGTTGGTAATTGTAGAAAGTGACCTTGGCCCCGGCAATAGGATTGGTGTTCAAAACATTGTTCACAGCAATAAAATAACTGTTGTTCACTCCTTTTTTTATGGTGAGACCAATATCACTTGCCAAAATATTGACTCCAATTTTCTTATTGTAATAATACGAGGTGTTACAAGGGTTCTCACGTTCGTTCCAATCGTAATCGTAGTAATAATCATCGTAATAATTCTCTACTCCATCCCAAGAACTATCCTCCTGTTCTTCATCGTAATTCTCATTGTCTTTCTCATCCAATTCAAAATTTGTAGCATCACATTTATAACTACTGAATGCAGGTTTTAAATTGAATTCAACCCTATATATAGCACCAGGATCAGGAGTTATGAGTGTTTTTAAATCTATGGCATGGGCAGCCCATTTGCCATTGGCATTCGACAATTGATTTTGTAAAACGATTTTCTTTTTGGCAATTGGGCGACCCACGGAGCGCAAATTGTAATTACCGTCAATATTATTGCCCTGTAAAAATTGGAGGATATTGTCCTTATAAATCTTAAGAACCGAAACATTGATGGCCTTAAGATTAACCGTCTCAAAATTAATCTTAAGATTATTTGAGGATGGTAATAGGGTACCATTGGACAATAGCCGAACCTCGGGCTTTATTTGCTCAAAAGCAACATCTTCTTCAAATTTTGATTTGAGTTTATATCCGTCGGCACTTTCTATACCATCGAAAACTTCAAGTTGTGCCGTACCTTTTATATCATTATTAGGGTACACCTTGAGCGTATTGCCATTTATGGAAAACTTCGGTGCATCCGCCCCTTCTAAAACTACCAGGCCTTTAAAATTTTGCCCTTTCTTAATAGGATCTGAAAAATTGATCAGTATAATTTGTTCCTCACCTGTTTGCACTATAGCTTCAAGTACTGTAAAGTTGTTCTTGCCGGGAATTTTGATAGCATTTTTACCTGAGCTGTCAATATCATAATTGGATCCATCCCAAGAAATTTCGAGTTGTGAATCTTCGTCAAAGCGCTGAATGCTATCAATTTTAAAATAGAACTGCGTGCCCTCTTTTACACTTTCATCAAACTTTGCTTTTTTGGCAGTCCCTTGATGCATGATAGAAATAATCTCCTTTGCGGTTTGCAAAAACATGACATCAGAACTACGTAATTGCCCGTTTATAAATTGCCTGTCTTTAGAATAAGACTGTAAGGGTTCTGTATAAACATTGAATTGCTGCTTTTTTGTTTTAATTCCAAAACTTAAGGTCTTAAGCTCTTTGGGTATATCTTTGATAATATCCTCCAAGTCCAAAGTGAATTTGTATTCAGTATCTTGTTTAAAGCCGTCTTCTGGCAAAAATGCAATGGTCCTATTATTCAGGGCAACAACTTTGCCTTTGACTTTAGGTGCCACCAAAAGTAAATCACTATCAAGTTCATCACCATTTTCCCATGCTTGGATAGGCTGGTTCAGTACAACCCTTACATCACTTTTAGCGGAAATAATTCCATGACTTACCTCTGAAATAAACTCTTGATACTTATTAAAGTCATTAAAATTAGCAATGGATTTTTCGTTTTTATGGGTACATCCGGCAAGAAAAAATAGGACTAAATAGAAGGGAACTACTTGAGCAATTTTCATATGTAAGTCATTTGCCTATAAAATTAATGGAGATTCTTTAAAACATATCGCTTTTCGCTATAAAATTAAAACCTCAGGCATCTTTAAATTTAAAAGAGGGAGATTCAAAAAATTTAGCATTCTGCGAATTTTAAATACAAATCAAGTCTGGTTGTACGATTTGGCTTACCGCAACTAATCAGAAACTTGCAGTTCATCGAAAAAAAATAATTTTTTAACGTTTAAACGCCAAAAATTCTTTATCATTACAACGGTTAGTAATCCCCTATTAACTATAGAACACGAGACGCCCAATTCTCCTCCTACTTATTTTAGAGTTTACCTACTTACAATTTAGAACATTGTATGAAAATGAGATTGCGAAATGCATTCCTCATTTTATTTGTATGTATTCTTGGTTCTTGTTCCAAGGAACCACTGGAAAATACAAATATTATTGAGGCTAAGAATGCCTATGAAGTAGAAAATGAGCTGTTGAATATCGTGAACAGCCATAGGATATCTTTGGGGTATAACGCTCTGTCTTTTAGTGCAATTGCCTATGATTATGCCAATAAACATAATGACTATATGGTTGCAACCGGCAATCTGAGTCATGATGGTTTTAATTCCAGGGCCTCCAGTATTTCCAATGAGGTCAATGCGGAATATGTTGCTGAGAACATTGCCAAGGATTATTCAACTGCAGTAGAAGCCTTTGAAAATTGGTTGGGAAGTACCGACCATAAAAAAACAATGGAAGGCAATTTTACACATACTGCTGTCAGCGTAAAGGAGGACACTAGCGGTAATTTGTACTTTACACAGCTCTTCTATCGATAACATCCCATAATCCAATTTTCTTTTCTTAAATTTGAATCACTGGCCTTAGGTCACTCATATCATTCCATTTTTTTGAAACTGTTAACCTTCAAATTCAACATATGCCTATCTTACCTCCCTTCAATTTAAATAAATGGATCGAGGAAAATCGAGATTTATTGAAACCACCCGTTGGCAATAAAAATCTATATAAAGAATCTGGGGATTATATTGTTATGGTTGTCGCTGGACCCAATGCCCGTAAAGATTATCATTACAATGAAACCGAAGAGCTTTTCTATCAGTTGGAGGGTAACATAGAAGTCCATATTCAAGAAGACCGCCAAAAAAAAACAATGAAACTTGGTCCGGGAGACCTATACCTACACCCAGCAAAAGTACCCCATTCCCCTGTTCGCCATGAAGGTTCTATTGGTCTGGTAATTGAAAGAAAAAGGGCCGATATGAATGTTGATGACGGTTTGCTATGGTTCTGCGATAACTGTAATCATAAGTTATATGAAGCTTATTTTACCTTGAACGACATTGAAAAAGATTTTCTTGGGCACTTTAAGCATTTTTATGGCTCAAAGGCATTGAGGACATGTGATAATTGTGGTACGGTTATGCCTGTTGATGAACGTTTTACTTCTGACGAATAGGACATATGGAAATAGCCATTAATATTTTAATTGGATTAGTTGCCCTTTTACACATTTATTTCCTTTGGTTCGAAATGTTCGCATGGACCACGAGAGGTAGAAAGGTTTTCAAGAAATTTCCACCTGAATTATTTGAGCCTACGAAACCCCTTGCCGCCAATCAAGGACTATATAACGGTTTTTTGGCAGCAGGACTAATTTGGACGTATTTCATAACAGACCCTATTTGGAAAACCAATATTGCACTTTTCTTTCTCAGCTGTGTTGCTGTTGCCGGAATTTACGGCGCCCTTACGGCAGATAAAAAAATATTTTTTGTTCAGGCGCTACCGGCAATTATTGCGATTGTTCTAATTCCTTTAAAATAATGCGGAAGTGTACAATATCGATACTATTTTTTATTTTGTTTTCATCAATTTCCCCATTAACAGCACAAGATATGACTCCAGAACAGGTAGTGCAAAAACAGCTGGAAACCTATAATCAAAGGGATATTAATGGCTTCATGTCGCTAATTGCCGAGAATGTCATTTTCTATAATTATGCTGATGGAAATATGACCATGTCAGGGGCATCTGCTTGTAAAGAATTTTATTCCAACTTATTTGAAGCATCCCCCAATTTACACTCAACAGTTTTAAAACGCATTGTTTTTGGAAACAAAATTATTGACTATGAGCGTATTACTGGAAGAAATGGAAACAAGGATATAGTGGAGTTGATACTTATCTACGAAGTGAACAAAGAGAAAATAATCAAGGTTACTGTACTTAGAAAAGAGGAATAAAACATAGTTTATTCGTAGCTTTGTCCAAAATTTAACAATAAGCGTCCTAAAAGTTATAAAATGTCAAAAATAGCAGTGGAATTCGGCATCAATGATGCTCTTAAGAAATTGGGGATAAAAGAAATCAATGAGGGTACCTCAACCGGGTCTAATAATTTTGGTTCTGGTGAAATCATAGCTTCATATTCACCTGTAGATGGTGCACTAATTGGTAAGGTTAAATCTACAACCAAGGCAGATTACGAAAAAGTAATGGAAACCGCTACTGGAGCATTTAAAACCTGGAGAAAAAAACCTGCCCCGCTACGTGGAGAAATAGTGCGTCAATTTGGCGATAAATTACGTGAACTAAAGGAACCTCTGGGTAAATTAGTTTCTTATGAAATGGGTAAAAGTTACCAAGAAGGGCTAGGTGAAGTACAGGAAATGATTGATATCTGTGATTTTGCTGTCGGGCTTTCAAGGCAGCTACACGGTCTAACAATGCATTCTGAGCGACCAGGACACCGTATGTACGAACAGTACCACCCATTAGGTGTTGTAGGGATAATTTCCGCATTTAATTTTCCAGTAGCCGTTTGGGCTTGGAATACTGCCTTGGCATGGATCTGTGGTGATGTCTGTGTTTGGAAACCATCTGAAAAAGTGCCCTTATGTGGTGTGGCGTGTCAAAATATAGCGGCCCAAGTATTCAAAGAAAATAATCTGCCAGAAGGAATTTCTTGCTTGATCAATGGCGACTACAAAGTTGGGGAGATGATGACCCAAGATAATCGTGTGCCTTTGATTTCAGCAACTGGATCAATACGAATGGGGAAAATTGTGGCTCAAACCGTGGCAGCTCGTTTAGGAAAATCGCTATTGGAGCTTGGAGGTAACAATGCCATCATCGTAACCCCGGATGCAGATATTAAAATGACCGTTATAGGAGCTGTATTTGGTGCGGTTGGCACTGCTGGTCAACGATGCACTTCCACAAGGAGGTTAATAATTCACGAATCTATCTATGATCAAGTAAAAGAAGCTGTTGTCGCCGCTTATAACCAACTGCGAATAGGAAATCCTTTGGACGAGAACAACCATGTTGGTCCATTAATTGACATTGATGCCGTAGGCATGTATAAGGAGGCATTGTCAAAAGTTATTGATGAGGGTGGGAAATTAATTGTTGAAGGTGGCGTATTGGAAGGTGCAGGTTACGAAAGTGGGTGTTATGTAAAACCGGCCATTGCAGAAGCCCAAAACGATTTTGAAATTGTTCAGCATGAAACATTTGCACCGGTTTTATATCTCTTAAAATATTCTGGTGATGTTGAAAATGCAATTGCCACTCAAAATGGGGTTGTTCAAGGATTGTCTTCGGCAATCATGACCAATAATCTTCGTGAGGCAGAAAATTTCCTTTCACAAGCTGGTAGCGACTGTGGCATTGCCAATGTTAATATCGGCACATCAGGTGCAGAGATAGGTGGTGCATTTGGTGGTGAAAAAGAAACAGGAGGAGGGCGCGAATCAGGATCTGATGCCTGGAAAATATATATGCGAAGACAAACGAATACGATAAACTATACAACCGAATTGCCTTTGGCACAAGGTATTAAATTCGATTTATAAACCATAAAGAAGCCCGCTGACCAATTAACTCCTTCATCTATTTCTGACGAATTGAATCAAACGGTTAGCGGACTTACTTAACCAACTAAACTAACTAACTCAAATATACGCAGGTTACCATACCTGCAATCGTTCTACGATTCTAAATTTCTTTTTTGCGGTTCCTCAACCTTCCAGCTGCCTTCTAGCAATGTTTGTGTCCCAAGCACAATTACCATACAACAAAAAGTCAGGAAATTTTTCATTTTCGCTTTCATGATGATTAAATCATTTGGTTCTCTATCATTTAAATTTATATGATTAAATCACTAAAATCAAGGTTTTGTGTACCAATGGTCCGTAGTACTGTATAGTTGCTACCAATTGTGTTGTTTATGGTAATTTACTGGATAACTTTTCATCAGGAATTTAGTACTACTTATTATCAAAAAAGAAACCCCACCTCAATGCCGGAACTTTGTCGGGAGAGATGGGGCTTAACTTCTAAATTTTGAATCAATTTCCGAATTCTTTGAATATTGCATTCCAATTTTTGTGCAAACGGCAACAAAATCTGTGTGAGTGGTAAAATCTGCTATAAAGAGAAAATTCATACTATATTGATTTAGAGTATTTAGAAGTATGTTTTTAACATATTTTAAGATATTTTTAATACATTGTAGTCCAAACACTAAACTTATTTCCGATGACAAAAAGAACAACGAACCTTCTCGGGATAATAATCACTATTCTAGCAGGAATTTATTTTTTCATTACGTGTTGTAATGTATGTGGAGCAATATAGGAGAAGATTTGCTTATAAATAAATTATGGTCTACAGAAAAATGACCTATTAACATTGACACTTTGATTTAAATAACTAACATAAAAACGTTTAAAAAATGGATTTTTCAACTATGAATATTTGGTGCTGGTTAATTCCGATATTAGTTGGCGCACTATGTGCTTACTTCGGATACCTGCTAGGAAAAGGAAAAAGTACAACTATCGATAATTCTGCCGATCTTAAACTACTACAAGATAAAAATGCCAAACTACAGACAGATCTAGATGCCTGTAAAGGCAAATTGTCTGCAGGGACAGCAATGGCTGGGGCCGGTAGTGCCGCTGCAGTAGCATCTACCTTAACAGCAACCGAAACTGTGCTACCTTTCAATGCTGCCGCAGCTAAAGCAGCCTTAGGAAAAACAGTAAAACAAGATGACTTAAAAATCGTAGAAGGTATAGGTCCAAAAATTTCGGATATGTTCATTAGTACCGGAATCAAAACGTGGAAAGCCCTTTCTGAAACCACTGTTGCCGAATGTCAAAAAGTTTTGGATGGTGGTGGTAATCGTTATAAGGTTCACGATCCAGCTTCTTGGCCAATGCAGGCCAAAATGGCATATGAAGGCAAATGGTCAGAACTTGCCAAATGGCAAGATGAACATGATCATGGTAAATTATAATCTATAGGATAACTAAAAAAGCCGGTTCATATGAACCGGCTTTTTTTATAATGTTCCATTGGCCTCTACCCATTTAAAATGGTATTGGTCTTGCGGAAAGGTCATTCGTTCAGAAATTCGTTCTAATCTAGCTGGAAGTTTCATTAGATAATCACGGGCTTTTTCAGCTTCATCTGATAGACTTCTTACCGCATCCAATTCCCAATAAGAATTCAATTTTTTAAGAATATCTATATAATCCTGAGCTGTATAAACCCCTAAACGCTGTGCGCAGTTTGAGAAGTTCTCGAAAGCTGAACCTATACTCCCACCTGATTCACGTAAAAAGTGCGCTGGCATTACAATCTTCTTTTTCATCATATCGGCAAATGCCAACATCATTCCTGAAGGATCTTCCCCAAAAATATTTTTTACAAATTCACGATAGGCCAAATGGTGTCTCATTTCATCACCTGCAATAATGGTACACATCTTACCTAACAGCACATTGCCTTTCTTTTTGGCCATTTGGCCAACACGTTTATGCGAAATATTGGTTGCCAGTTCTTGGAATGAGGTATAAACAAAATTCTTGTAGGGGTCCCTATCAGTTCCAATATCAAATCCGTCTGCTATTAAATGCTGTGTGGTAATTTCCACTTCGCGCATATTCACCCTTCCAGATAGGTAAAGGTATTTGTTCAACACATCGCCATGACGATTCTCTTCTGCTGTCCAGGCACGCACCCATTTAGACCAGCCATTTTTCTTACCATCATGCTGGTTTACGCCTTCAACATCCATTAACCAAGACTCATAGGTTGGCAAAGCTTCCTCTGTAATAGTATCCGCTACCATTGTTACCCAAAAGTCATAACCCAGTTCTTTGGATTCTTCACGCAATTGCTCAATTGAACTTAAAAAATCGTCACTTTCTGGATCAGGAAGAAAATCGGAAGGCTGCCAAATATCTTCTATGGGGATAAGGAATGAATCCATAAAATCACCTACTTGAGGCTCTATGGCCTGCATTACTTCCAATCTTATATTCTTCGTAACCATAATCCCATTTTTAACAAAGAACGTTATTATATCCTTTATTTATTAATAAAATTGAGCTAAAATTTAATTTCTTCCCACTTCTTCTGGATAAAAAGTATGTACGGAATCACTCTGCCAAATCTCTTTTGAATTAACATCTATTACTGATAAAGGCCCCATAAATGCAGCCCCAGTATCTATATTCCAAACATTGGCCGCTTTTTGTGGGGTAGATTTACCTAGGCGAGTGACAGGAGTATGACCAATGAAAATCTCATTATAATGAAGTAGCCTTTTGGGATAATATTGATGTTCTTCCTGCAATGTGGGATTCAATGAAAGTGCCAATTCCCATAGCGTCCTGTCCCAATAAAAGGTCTTTGGGAAATATTCATGCTTTACGCCCTTAACATTGGTAAAACCAGCATGTAGATACAGCCGATTATCCCCGTCCAGATAATAATTTTTCAATCTTTCGAAAAACCTAATGTGCTTCGCAATAGTAGATTTATCGGCTTTATTATAAGAATTCACACTTGATACACCCCCATGCTGCATCCACATGGGGTTATCAGCGCCTTTTACCAACCAATCCAAACAAAGCTCATCATGATTCCCTCGTAAGTAAATACAATTATGGGTTTTTTCAAGCGCAATCAAAAAATCAACGGTTTCTACAGCTTGGCTCCATCCGTCAACATAATCCCCCAGAAAAATCAACTTATCTTCTTTAGAAACAGCAGCTCTATGTAGCACTTGTTCAAGGGCTTTTAATCCAGAATGGATATCTCCTATTACCAATGTCCTCATTGTGCAAAAATCGCAATAAGCGCAAAGACCACAATAATAAAAAGCACTAAAAAGAAAATTTTCCAAAAAGAATAAGGCCTTGTGCCATTTAATGTACCTGTTTGGCCATTGATATAAAAATGATATTCCTTACCATTATAGGTATAGGAGCTAATGTAAACAGGCAGAAGAATATGCTTAAAAGTTTCATCTGTTAATTTAATATCGGCATGGTTGATTCTTTGGGCATCCCCGCCAATGTCCCTACGAATCCAATTATAAGCTATGTCCTTTGCTTCTTGAAAAGACTGATGATGGCCATCTTTGAGCGAAATCGTATACTTCTCAGTAACAAAACCTGCCAGGTATTTTGAATTAAAAACAACGAGTTCCTTTAAATTCCAATGTGCGATTTGCGATGGAATGTCCCTTCGTTTTTTTTCCGAGGCATTAATCAGAATATCATCTACAAAACCATTGACTGTGCCTGAGGCATGTGACCATCTTGTCTTCTGCACTTGCCGGGTCTGTACACCATTCTTGGTTCTTACTGTTTTTGTTTCGTAGTAATAATCTCCTCGTTGTCCTTGATATGCTGCATATAAATTCGAATCAAAGGTCCAATAGGGTATATACAGACCGTGCAATCCCTCCGGGTCCAAGGCCGCCCTTTTAAGCTTATTCGGGGCAAACCATATACCACGAACCCAGTTCTTGAAAATCAGTCGGGCTTTTTTGGCATCCAATTGAAATGGCACCAAGGCCCCAGGAAGAATCCATCCTTCTTTTTCAATATCTTCCCGAATTAGGGGTTCACCGCAATAGACACAATCGAGAGACTTAAAGTTTTCCTCAACATGTTGATTTGCTCCACAATTTTTGCAATGCAGCAAATCAATGGTTTCTGTATACGCATTTTCTCCAACGACTTTCAGATAGTGTTGAAGTTCCAATTCTTCAAAACTACTTTTGGCCTGTTCAATAAATTCTTCATAACCGCAATACGCACAATTCATCTGGTGCGAACCGGGTTTAAATTTGAGTTCTGCACCGCAATTGGCACAAGACTTATTGACTTCGGAATTTAGGGTTTCTTCCATATAATAATGTTACCCTTCCCGCATTCGTACAGGAATTCAATAAAAAATTATATGGTTTACGCGCTTGGTAGAGGTGGTGGCATACTGCCTCCTAAAAAGACCTTCAATTCCTCAACATCTTTTAAGGCAGTCCAATTGGCCATTCCTTGTTTCCAGACCAAAGAATCCCTATTCACTGTTCTACTAGCGAACAATTCCTTTAGCTTATCGAAAGTCACGGGGCCTGCCTGTTGTCCATTCACGGCATAATGGTACATCACTTGTGTTGGCATTGGCGGAGGAACAGCAGCAACTTGTTGCGGTTGTCCCCCAAAAGGTTGTTGGGTCCCGGGTTGACTCATCATATTGCCCATTTGTTGTGCCAATACAAATCCCATTCCCATTCCCATTCCAGCTCCAGCAGTGCCTCCCTCATTTTTAGCAGCAGCTTCCATGGCCTTGGCAGCTTTGAATTGCGAAAGCTTGGTCATATCCAATTTATCAAGCCTGCTGTATTCAAAGATTTCTTTTTTGAGTTCTTCCGGCATCGATACATTTTCTATATAGAATTTCTCCAACTCTATACCCACACGACCAAATTCAGGTTGCATTACCTCTTGACAGGTTTCAGAAAGTTCACTGGTATTCGCAGCGTATAATTCTATCGGAAGGTTGGCCTCCCCTACGGTGTCTGTAAAACGGGTAACGATCAGACTTTTTAAATGTTCGTTTACCTCATAATTCGTAAAATTACCATCGGTACCCACAACATCAACCACAAACTTACCTGGGTCGTTGATTCTAAAACTATAGGTTCCAAAAGCTCTTATTTCAACCAGACCAAACCGTTCATCACTTAACATAAACGGATTTTTAGTGCCCCATTTTTCATCTGTGAAAAGACGGGTACTTACAAAATATACCTCAGCTTTAAAGGGGCTGTCAAAACCATACTTCCATCCTTTCAGAGTCGTTAAAATTGGAAGGTTTTTAGTGTTCAAAGTATAGGTGCCAGGGGTAAAAACATCGGCCAATTGCCCTTCATTTATAAATACAGCCTTTTGTCCCTCACGAACAATCAGTTTCGCGTTATTCTTAATCTCATTCTGATATCTTTCAAACCTATGGACAATAGTATCGTTAGAAACGTCTAACCATTCAATAATGTCTATAAATTCATGACTCAGTTTGTTTTTTATCTCATCAAATAAATTCATTTTGCTGGTGTTTTTAATTTGTTAAAAGGTAAGGATTTCTTTAATTGTTCCAAAGGGGAAAATTCAATTTCTTATTGGTTTTATTACCTTTCCATAGGTATGGCAAATAAGATTACCATCTTTAATTTATTTGTTAACTTTTTTTTGTTGATAATTTATTAACTCCCTGATTATCTTATATTTAACCCTATTTTCTTGTACACTTTATGACTTTTGTCATAAAGCGATTGTTTTCTTTTTGTATACTTTTATACTTTCTAACTAAGCACTTAACAACCATAAAATTTTCAAATGCAAGCAAAAACCATGCCTCCCCAAAGAAAAACATACACCCAAGAAGAAGCCTATAAATCAAGCTTGGCTTATTTCAAAGGTGATGACTTGGCCGCACAAGTATGGATCAATAAATATGCCCTTAAAGATTCATCTGGGAACATCTATGAACTCAACCCAGATCATATGCACCGAAGAATTGCCAAAGAAATTAGTCGGGTAGAGCAAAAATATCCCAATCCCCTTACCGAAAAGGAAGTATTTGATTTGATCAAGAACTTTAAGTACATAGTACCCCAAGGGAGCCCAATGGCGGGTATCGGAAATCCCTATCAAATTGCGTCCTTGTCCAATTGCTTTGTCATCGGCAATGATGGGGCATCAGATTCTTATGGTGGTATCATGAAAATTGATCAAGAGCAGGTACAATTAATGAAACGCCGGGGAGGTGTGGGCCATGACCTTTCACACATACGACCAAAAGGGTCTGCGGTAAAAAATTCGGCCTTGACCTCAACAGGACTTGTGCCTTTTATGGAGCGCTATTCTAATTCTACCCGTGAAGTTGCCCAAGATGGGCGTCGCGGTGCGCTTATGCTATCAGTTTCTATAAACCATCCTGATGCCGAGGATTTTATAGATGCCAAAATGGAACAGGGAAAGGTTACAGGCGCCAATGTTTCGGTTCGTATTGATGATGCGTTTATGAAAGCCGTTGACAACAACACCCACTATACCCAAAAGTTTCCTATTCATAGTGCAAATCCAAAGGTTTCAAAAGAGATTGAAGCAAAAAATCTCTGGGGTAAAATTGTTCATAACGCATGGAAATCTGCCGAACCAGGAATTTTATTTTGGGACACAATTATCAATGAGTCTGTACCGGATTGTTACGCCGATTTAGGATACAAAACCGTATCGACCAACCCATGTGGGGAGATTCCATTATGCCCTTATGATTCCTGCAGATTGTTGGCCATAAATCTTTTCTCTTATGTGGCAGAGCCGTTTACAAAAAAAGCCGTTTTTAATTTTACACTTTTTAAAAAGCATATTGCAGCCGCCCAACGAATTATGGATGATATCATAGATCTGGAATTGGAAAAAGTGGATGGCATTTTAGCCAAAATAACTTCAGACCCCGAATTGGATGATACCAAGGAAGTAGAAATACGATTATGGAAAAAAATTAAGGAGAAAGCATTAAATGGTCGGCGTACAGGTATTGGCATCACAGCCGAAGGGGATATGTTAGCGGCATTAGGACTTCGTTACAGCAGCAATGAAGCCAACGAATTTTCAATTGAAGTACATAAAACCATTGCTTTGGAGGCCTATAGGGCTTCCGTCCATGCTGCTAAAGAACGTGGGGCATTTGAGATTTTCGATGCAGACAGGGAAAAAGAAAATCCTTTTATCCTTCGACTAAAAGAAGCCGATGAAAAGCTGTACTATGAAATGTTGGAGTTCGGCCGTAGAAATATTGCCTTATTGACCATTGCCCCTACAGGTACAACAAGTTTAATGACCCAAACCACTTCGGGCATAGAACCTGTCTTTTTACCTGTCTATAAACGACGCCGAAAGGTAAACCCCAACGACAAAAATGTCAACATTACTTTTGTCGACGAGTTGGGCGATTCATGGGAAGAATATGTGGTATTTCACCATAAGTTTAAACAGTGGATGGAGGTCAATGGCATTGAAACCGAAAAGGAATACAGCCAAGAGGAATTGGATAAAATCGTGAAAAAATCCCCTTATTACAAAGCAACTTCCAATGATGTGGATTGGCTGAGTAAAGTAAGATTACAAGGTGCGGTTCAAAAATGGGTGGACCATTCCATAAGCGTTACCATAAATCTACCCAATGATGTTCCAGAAGAATTGGTAGGTAAATTATATCTAGAGGCATGGAAAGTAGGTTGCAAAGGGGTAACAGTATATCGTGATGGTTCTAGATCAGGAGTATTGTTATCGAATGAGCCCGAAGCTGAAGAAACCTTGATTCACTTCCCAACAAAACGGCCAGAGGTATTGGAAGCCGATATTGTCCGTTTTCAGAACAATAAGGAAAAATGGATAGCATTTATAGGACTAATTGAGGACAAACCCTATGAAATTTTTACTGGCCTGTCCGATGACGAAGATGGTATACTGCTTCCACGTTGGGTTGAAGACGGTTTGATCATAAAAAACAGGAATGAAGACGGCACCTCGCGATACGATTTTCAATACAAGAATAAAAGGGGTTATAAAACCACTATCGAAGGACTTTCACATAAGTTCAATCCTGAATTTTGGAATTATGCCAAATTGATTTCCAGTACGCTACGCCACGGTATGCCAATAGAAAAGGTTGTAGATCTGATCAATAGCCTTCAATTGGAAGGAGAATCAATAAACACTTGGAAAAACGGTGTTGCCCGTGCTCTTAAACGCTTTGTAGAGGACGGCACTATGGCAAAGGGGCAAAAATGCGACAATTGCAAATCTACTAATTTAATTTACCAAGAAGGATGCTTAACCTGTACCGATTGTGGGTCTTCTAAATGTGGATAAAAACTAGATAATAGACATAGGCTTTCTCGTATTTCACCATAAATCTTTGGGGGAAGCTATATTTTGTGTTTACATTAGGGGGTAACTAAGTATTTTTTGAATTCATGAAGAAAGTATTTTGTATTGGGGAGTTGCTTATAGATTTTGTTGCCGAAAAACAAGGCAACGATCTCTCAAAAGCGGAGGTTTTTACCAAAAAAGCAGGTGGGGCACCTGCCAATGTAGCTTGTGCTATAGCAAAATTAGGCGGACTAGGTAAATTTATTGGCTGTGTGGGCATAGACCAATTTGGTTCTTTTTTGTTGAGCGTTTTGGAAGATAACCATGTAGATATTAGTCTAGTCCAACGTTCCAAAACATTTACTACCATTGCGTTTGTTTCCATCGCAGAAAATGGCGAACGTGATTTTGTTTTTAGCCGAGGCGCTGATAAAATACTGAAATACGATTCTAAAGTAAAAAAATCATTCAAAGAAAATATAGTACATTTTGGAGCTGCTACTGCCCTTCTGGGTGGGGACTTGGAAGATGCCTATGGCAGGTATTTTTTTGATGCCCTGACCCAGGATGCCTTTATAAGTTTTGATCCTAATTTTCGAGCTGACCTTTGGAAAGGTGAAGAAGAAATTTTTATTAAAAAATGCATGCCCTTTGTTCAAAAGGCCCATTTGTGCAAGTTTAGTCTGGAAGAAGCCCAATTATTGTCCAGTAAGACTGATTTGGAGGAATGTTGTACAGTTTTACATGAAGTGGGGACCAAAGTAATAGCCATTACTTTAGGGGGAGACGGTACCTTGCTTAGTACCGAAAATTCCAAACATACCATCCCTAGTATAAAAGTAATTCCTGTTGATACTACAGGTGCCGGCGATGCCTTTATAGGCTGTCTGCTCTACCAAATAGCTGCCCTACATGACCCTATGGAAATCCTTGAAAACACAGAGCTGTTATTAGCGATGGTAAAAATGGCCAACAAGGCAGGGGCAATTACAACTACTAATTTTGGGGCGATTCCGTCGTTGCCCAATCAGGAACAACTCGACGCTATAGGATGAATCAAGCGTCCCTACATCAAATTATTGCTTTAGAAAATCAAGACCCTACTAAAGCAAATGATTTAAATAAGCTCTTTGAACTAAGATTGTCTACCAATCTTAGTCTTATTAAAGACTTGTTTTTTTCACTATATCCTGAAGAAACCCATACAACATCGTTTAAGAGATTACTAAAGCAACTGCCAGCCCTATTCAAGGAAAGACCAATATCCCTTAAATTACAGGACATACATCGCTTAAAACAAGGAGATTGGTACCAGTCTGAACAACTTGTGGGCATGCAATTATATGTTGACCATTTTAGTAAGGACCTAATGGGATTGGAAAGTAAGCTAGGGTATTTTGAAAAATTGGGAGTAAATTTTTTACACCTTATGCCCATTACCCCAAGACCAAATGGCGAAAACGATGGCGGATATGCCGTAAACAGTTATTACGAAGTAGACAAGCGGTTTGGCACAAAAAAAGACCTCTTAAGGCTTACTGAAAAATTGCGTGATAAAAACATGTATTTGATGCTTGATTTTGTCGCAAACCATACTTCAAACGAATTTCCATGGGCCAAAAAGGCCATGGCCGGTGACCCAAAATATCAGGAATATTATTATATCTATCCGGATCGGACCATTCCCGATGCATTTGAAGAAACACTTCCAGAAATTTTCCCAATGACCTCCCCTGGCAATTTCACATTCAACACAGAAATGCAGCAATGGGTCATGACCGTTTTTAACCAGTACCAATGGGACCTTAATTATTCAAATCCGGAGGTGTTTATAGCGATGTTGGATAATTTGTTGAAATTGGTGAATCTTGGTGTTGATGTGGTACGCTTGGATGCCCTTGCATTTATGTGGAAAAAACTGGGTACCCTCTCCCAAAACCTACCCGAGGCCCACGCATTGATCTCCCTGTTCAGAATGTGCTTGCAGATAATTGCCCCAGGCGTAGTGTTTTTGGCAGAAGCTATCGTTGCCCCAAACGAAATAATCAAATATTTTGGTTCGGGTGCTACGAAAGGGAACGAATGTGAAATTGCATACAATGCTACCCTAATGGCACTATTGTGGGATGCCATCGCCACAAAAAAGACAATACTACTTTACAAAAATCTCCATAACCTTCCCAAAAAGCCCGAAGAAGCTACTTGGATCAGTTATATACGCTGTCATGACGATATTGGTCTTGGGTTCGATGATCGTTACATTGATGAAGTTGGCTGGGATGCAAAAAATCATCGAAAATTTCTATTGGATTACTATTGCCAAAATATTGATTGGTCTCCTGCCAAAGGCGAGATTTTCATGTACAATCCAAAAACAGGTGATGGTAGAATCACAGGAAGCTGTGCTTCTCTTCTAGGCTTGGAAAAAGCCCTTGAACAGAATGATAAAGCCAAAATTAACCAAGCAATCGATAAAATAATCATGATGCACGGCATCATATTGTCATACGGCGGTATCCCCCTTATCTATGCTGGGGATGAAATAGGTGCTTTAAACGATTATTCCTATATAAAGGACATTAACAAAAAAGAAGATAGCCGTTGGGTAAATAGGCCGTACCAAGATTGGGAGACCGTGGCCCACCTTGATTCCAAGAAAACCTATCACTCAATAATTTTCTTCGCACTACAGGAATTGATTCTCATACGCAAGCAAAAACGGGTATTCGCAGATAGTAATAACCTTATTTTATATGATGATCATAACCCACATGTTTTCATCTATGAACGAACTTCAGATAATAATGAAGGTGTTTTGGTGGTGTGTAATTTTTCTGAATCTCCACAGGCAATAGCTGAAATATCCTTGGGGCCATATGGGTCCTTAGCCAAACCAAAAGATTTAATCACAGGTAATGCAACGAAGTTTGTTAAGGGTAAATTGGAACTCAAACCATACCAATTGTTTTGGTTGTCCAAGACCTAGCTGTACTTCACCTTCCGTAAAATTCGTAATGATTCTTTAAGGGAATGATGCACCTCTTGATCCGTCTTTTTTAATAGGGCCCGGGCTTTCTCCATTTGGTCCTTAGCCACTTCAAATCCGTTTAAAAAACAAATAAGATAAGTAGCTGGCAGGTGCGATAGATCTTCTTTATCGGTAGGCTTCAAGGCCATGTTTTTTTCCAACTTACGAAGTATTGCATTATTCGTATTGAAAATATGGTGCAGGGTCTTTTTGTCGTATTTAGGAGGGTCAAAAATCAATTCGCTTTGAATCTGATAGGTGCCATTTTCCTCAAATGTGATTATTACTTTCTCCAAAGGATAGTAACTAAGTTTGTTGCCAAGTCCTAGCCGTACATATTCGGTGGTTGTAAAGGTGTTATCATCATAATCAACGGTTACCTCATCCAAAGTGGAATAAAATAGTTTCACCTGCTCGTTGATCAGCTCAATATCAACCCTGGAAAAATAGACTTCATTTTTTACTTTTTTAGTATTTCCGGCCCAACAGACCACAAACTGTTCTTTGAATACCTTGTAGTTGTTTTCAAGATCTTTATGCCTGTGGTTGATAAAGTCGATTACCCCATCCAAAGTCAGCTCAATATTATTCCTGGCATGTTGTTCTATAGTGGCTACAGCTTCTGAATTTATATCCTTCAATTCAATATCATAAGCCTTGGGCAAACTAATACTGCCCTCACGAAAAAAGACCGAACCCCCATAATATTTCCAAATATTCTTGCGGAGGGCACATACCCTACCATTGGATTTTATGGTGACCAAACCAACAACCTTACCTTCTTCTAAATGCGGAAACGGGATATTCTCATAGGCAATCAAAGGAGGATTGTCCAAATAAGCATTCACCAAATTCTGGATTTTGCTATCGTCAAAAAAATCGACGCCAACGATCTTATTGTCCTCATCTTCAACCCCGATGACTATAAAAGAATGGTTTTTGGGGTTGCTATTGGCAAGGGCACAAACGTGTTTAAGAAATTTTGCTTTTCCTTCTCTGTCACCGATACTTATAAAACGCTTTTTGTCGTAAAAGCTATTCTCGTCATTATGTGCGAGGAGGTTTTTTACCAAAAGGCGCTTGTTGATCATAGTTCTTTCTTCACTATAGTACTACTTGCCTGCGCCGTTGGCATAACAATCAAATCGGCAATATTCACATGATAAGGTCGGGTGACCACAAATAGAATAATATCTGCAATGTCTTCAGGTCTTAAGGCTTGAAATCCCTTATAAACCACATCGGCCTTACTGTTATCACCCTTAAAACGAACTTGACTGAATTCGGTCTCTACCAAACCAGGGTTTACGGCGCCAACGCGAATTCCGTATTTGTTAAGGTCAATTCGCATGCCCTGGTTGATGGCATCAACGGCATATTTACTCGCACAATAGACATTACCTTTAGGATACACTTCCTTCCCAGCTGTAGAGCCAATATTTATGATATGACCTGCCTTTTTGGCAACCATATTCGGCAATACGGCCTTTGAAACATATAGCAAGCCTTTTACATTAATGTCGATCATGGCATCCCAATCATCCAAACTGCCTTCCTCAATGGAATCGAGCCCATGTGCATTTCCTGCATTGTTCACAAGAATATCAATATTTGAAAATTCTGCGGGCAATGAACCTATCTGGTTTTTCACTTCTTGTTTGTTTCGAACATCAAAATTCAAGGTAAGTACAGGCGTAAGCTCCCCGAGTTCTTTTTTTAACCCATCCAAACGATCTTGTCGTCTTCCACAAAGCACTAAATTGAAATTATTTTCTGCGAAAAGCTTTGCGGTTGCTCGACCTATACCGCTCGTTGCTCCTGTTATTAAAGCTGTTTTATTCATATTCATTAATTTTAAGGTACAGGATGACCAAGGCTAGCCTCCAATAAAATAAACCAATCTTCCAAATCCATTTGTATGTCTGTTGCTTTAAGGGCATCCGCCAATCGCTGTTTGGTAGTAGTGCCAACAACAGGGTGTATTTTTGAAGGATGCTTCATGATCCATGCCAACAGCAATTGGTCTTCAGTAGCCTTGTACTTTTCAATCATGGGTTCCAATTCCCTTCGAATACGTTGTGTTTTTTTTGTGTTCTCCCTAAAATAACTTCCCAACGGACTCCATGACATAGCCAACCTTTTGTTTGCAACAATATCATCTAAAGTGCCATCGTACATTACGGAATTGGCAGTCAATGAAAATTCAACTTGGTTTGCGGCCATTGGCAGTCTCGATTCAAGCATAGCCATTTGTGACGGTGTATAATTTGAGACCCCAATCTCTAAAATCTTCCCAGTTTTCAATAGTTCTTCTACTGCTTCCTTAATAACATCAGGATCCATTAGTGGACTAGGCCTATGCAATAGCAACAAATCCAAATAGTTTGTTTTAAGATTCTTAAGGGTGTTCTCAGCAGACCAAATGATATGCTGCTTTGAATAATTGTAATGATTTACATTGCTTTTTCGATTGTCAGACATTAATTGTATGCTGCACTTTGATATCAACTGAATATCCTCCCTTTTTATTTTACTGCCGCTAAAAGCATTTCCGAAGTCTTGTTCCGTGGTATATCCTCCATAAATATCAGCATGGTCAAAAGTGGTGATTCCCAGTTCAAAACAATGCTGCATTAAGCTGATTATTTCCTTTTTTTGTAGCTGTTTTCCCCATCCACCCCAGGTCATGGTCCCGGCTATTATTTTTGAAAATTTTGTTATGTTTGCCATAGGTGCGTGAATTTAAAAAGAAATCACTTAAAAACTTCATAAAAATAGGGGCTATCGTCTTTTTTTAACCAATCATTAACAGCGATACAATGAATAAATTTTCAATTTGCACTTCTGTTAAGATTAAAACAAACCATTACCTGAAAACGTATTAAAATATATGGAAGAAAATACTACAGTTGATATTAGCGCAGTGAATGAAAAAATTGCTAAAGAAAGTGCTTTTATAGACTTGCTAAAGTTAGAAATGAATAAAGTAATAGTAGGTCAAAATCATATGGTCGAAAGATTACTTATAGGCCTTTTGGGACAAGGTCATATTTTATTGGAAGGTGTCCCCGGACTGGCAAAAACACTCGCTATTAATACCTTGGCCAAAGCTGTTAAAGGAAGCTTTAGTAGAATACAGTTTACCCCCGATCTTTTGCCTGCCGATGTTGTCGGTACTATGATCTACAATATGAAGGTAAATGACTTTTCAATTAAGAAAGGTCCCATCTTCGCCAACTTCGTTTTGGCAGACGAAATCAATAGGGCGCCCGCCAAGGTGCAATCAGCTCTTTTGGAAGCCATGCAGGAAAAGCAGGTAACCATTGGTGATGAGACTTTTATTTTGGACAAACCGTTCTTGGTCATGGCAACCCAAAACCCAATAGAGCAAGAAGGTACTTATCCATTACCTGAGGCACAGGTTGACCGTTTTATGTTGAAAACGGTTATTGATTATCCTAAAATGAACGAGGAGCAATTGATCATGCGCCAGAATCTTCTAGATCAATATGACGAGGTAAAACCTGTGGTTACCATCAAGCAGATTTTAAGTGCCCAAAAGGCAGTAAGAGAGGTCTATATGGATGAGAAAATCGAGAAATATATATTGGATATCGTCTTCGCAACGCGTTATCCTGAAAAATATAACCTAGAAAGCCTAAAACCCCTGATTAGCTTTGGAGCTTCACCACGTGGCAGTATTAATCTAGGTAATGCCGCCAAATGTTATGCTTTTATAAAACGAAGGGGGTATGTGGTCCCAGAAGATGTGAGAGCGGTTGTGCATGATGTGCTTAGGCACAGAATAGGCATTACTTATGAAGCCGAAGCGGAGAATATTACTTCTGAGGAAATCATCAACAAAATTGTTAATGAGGTTGAAGTGCCATAAAACAGTCAACAGAGAGCAGTTGCCAGTTTAGTTCGATCGAACATTGGCTATAAATTAGATACTCATTACTGTTTACTAAAAAAGATGGATACCAAAGAATTACTAAAAAAAGTTCGAAAGATCGAGATTAAGACACGTCGTCTTTCCGATCATATATTTGGAGGGGAATACCATTCCACCTTCAAGGGACGAGGTATGACATTCAGTGAGGTACGCCAATATCAATTTGGAGACGATGTTCGTAGTATTGATTGGAATGTAACGGCAAGATATAACGAACCTTACGTAAAGGTATTCGAAGAGGAAAGGGAGCTTACCATGATGTTGATGGTAGATGTGAGTGGCTCTGGGCTTTTTGGAACGACCAATCAATTTAAAAAAGGAATAATCACGGAAATATCGGCCACATTGGCTTTTTCAGCGTTGCAAAACAATGATAAGGCAGGTCTTATATTATTCTCCGATGAAGTAGAGTTATTTATTCCTCCTAAAAAAGGAAAAACCCATGTACTAAGAATCATACGGGAGCTGCTTGAGTTTAAACCCAAGAGCAACAAAACAGATATTGCTGAGGCGTTGAAATATTTGACCAACGTAATGAAGAAAAAAGCCATTGTATTTGTGCTATCTGATTTTATTGCTGAGGACTATGAACGTACACTCAAGATCACTGGAAATAAACATGATGTAACAGGTATTCGCGTTTATGATGAGCGAGAGGAAAGCATTCCTAATTTAGGAATGGTGCAAATGCAGGATGCTGAAAGCGGGACAATGCAATTAATCAACACCCAATCAAAAAAGGTGCGTATGGCCTATGGTGAACACCATCGAGAAAGGGTAAAATACTTTCAAGAGACTTTTACAAAATCAGGTTGTGGTGTTCTAAGTTGTAGGGTCGATGAGAGTTATGTCAAGAAACTTTTAGGGTATTTTAAAAGAAGAGGATAATGTGGGTTAAGAGTTACGGGTTACGAATTAGGGATTTTTGCGCAATATTTTTGCGCTGCATTTTCGTATGCTTATTTTTCTTTTCATTCAATGGGTTTGCCCAAACTTCACCAAAAGTTTCATCAGAAGTAGATACCACTTTCATTAAAATAGGGGATCAACTGAAATTTAAAGTGATTGTTGAGGTAGATTCCACGGATATGGTAATTTTCCCTGAAGGTCAAACTTTTTCCCCGCTAGAAACTGTTGAAGCCTACGTTACGGATACCACAAGAAAAAAGGATAGGATTACCTTATTGAAGACCTATGCCCTAACCCAATTTGATTCAGGGTCCTATAAATTGCCTGTGCAACGTATAGAAATAAACGGAAAAGGGTTCTTTACCGATTCATTACAAATAAATGTAGCCACTGTAGCTGTTGATACACTTGCACAACAGATGTACGATATTAAACCTTTGATCCAGGTTGAAAAAAGCAATTCCGATTTATGGATAATCCTTTTAATCATAATTGCAATATTGGTGGTTATTGGTGCTTTCGTTTATTGGTTTATGTTTCGCAAAAAACCGTTGACTGAAGAAGAGCAAGAAGCACTTTTACTGCCATATGACCGTGCACTTTTGGAATTGAAAAAATTGGATAACTCCAGATATCTTATCCAAGATGAATACAAACAATACTATTCTGAACTTACGGATATTGTTCGCTCCTATCTTGAGGAAGATGTTAATGTTTCAGCCTTGGAGAGTACAACAGATGAGCTGATCACCAAGTTGGAAATGATGAAGGATGCCGGAGAACTTGAACTCGACAAGGACACCATCAAACAATTCAAAAGTATATTACAGACCGCCGACTTAGTAAAGTTTGCAAGATCCAAGCCTCCGACAAATGTAGCCATGCAAGATAGAAATGCAGTGGAGCAAATTTTGGTCAAGACCCATGAGGCCATTCCTGAGCCAACTCTGGAAGAACTCATGGCCCAAGAAGAATACCAAGAAGCATTAGCCCAAAAACAACAACGTAAAAAACGGATGTTTGCAGGAGCTTCAGTGATTGCTGTTTTATTGATTTCGGCCATTGCTTTCGTAAGTTATTACGGTGCTACCAAGGTTTGGGATACTGCAACAGGACACCCAACCAAAAAACTTTTGGATAGCGAATGGGTGGCAAGTTCTTATGGTTTTCCGCCTATTAGCTTAGAGACTCCAGAAGTATTGGTTCGTCAAGAGATTAAAATTCCCGCTGAGGCCAAAGCAACTATAA
>Ga0316189_10000297_pt1 | contig 48727 bp, 63 predicted proteins | sample LowCovwburrow_MG_FD_204930 | JGI IMG/M metagenome (GOLD analysis project Ga0316189, IMG submission 204930) | Coastal sediment microbial communities from Maine, United States - Lowes Cove worm burrow | ecosystem: Environmental > Aquatic > Marine > Coastal > Sediment | place: USA: Maine... | reverse complement strand
ATCCAATACGCCACCCAATACAGCACCCCAAGATTTGCCACCCTAGCTAACAGCGTCCTGCTCAAGACATCTTTACACACAAGCCCTTACCTTACCCCTAGCGCAAACCTTTGAGGACATACAGGCAAAGAGAGGCGCCTTAATAAAGATATTGCAAATCGGGCAATCTTTAATTATTATTAATATATACACACAAGCAAAACCCCTAGAACTGGAGGATTCTCATGAATATATTTTCCCGCAACGGCTACCTTTTTGTGACCCATCCACGATTGACATATTCTAACGGTAAAGTGAAGAGCTACAGGGTGCTGAGCATGGAAGGAGACTATACTCTCCCAAGCATGAATGACGCCTGTGTGCTGTATTCTATATTTGGAGTGACCAACCTGCGCATGAAGCGCAACTAGAACTGGAGAAAAGGAGAAAGCTAATGGAACAAAGTATTCAACTGTTTAAAGTGGAACAACTTCGCAAAGCAGGTGGCCTTGACATTATTTATGATGTCATACTCTGCGACACATGTCTGGAAAACCCATCCATCGTATTTATTACTGAAACCGACGCACTCCACGACCCCACCACCGACTACGAACTGCCGTGCAAAGACTGCGGTAAGATTGTCTACGCTGGACAACCTATTCCGGAGGAGACTACCAATGAAGATAGTTGATAACGGACGCACCTACAGAGGCGCAGAACGGGAACTGTGGACAGATATTCTCTTGGAAGCCAACGACCTGTGTCTACGGGAGGAAGATGCTCTGCGTATGTGCGATAACCATCAGGGGATTAACTATTATCCCAAACAACTGGAGGACTAGCTATGATGGACAATGCGCAACGAGAAGCTATTCAGAACGTTGATCGCTGTTTGGGCGCGAAACGAACCGTCCAGCTTGCGAACCTTGTTGGATTGCTCACCATTCATAACTTCTGCTGTTACTTAGAAGTTGAGCATGACATCGACGAGTCCACTGCAACCGCATTCTACTCTGCATTTTATAATAATGGAGGAAGCCATGACCAAAGATCAAATTGAATCCTTAATGGAGACAGCTTGTCAATTGGCGTACGAGTACGACGATGTCAGCGAATGTCATGCAGTTGACATGTTTGAATGTCTTGTGGCTGACGAAGATCCTGGATTCTACGCTGACGACCTGTGGCATTGGACAATCAAGGCTGTACAGTGCCTTGAGCGTGGGCTGTCATTCTGTGAAGCAGTACAACAACTAACGGAGGAATACGATGAAGATTAATCCCTTTTTGTTAGGTGCGGCGATAATGGCCGCTGGTTTGGGTGTAGTGAACACTACATGGCCTATAAACGCTCTGTGCGCTACTCTTTGGCTGTGGTGTGGGGTAGCAACGCTTACATTTATAAAGAGACCCCCACAGCGGCAAAAAGAAGTCGTCGGCTCAATTGATGACTACACAGAGATGTTCACATACTACATCAGGTCATTCAACGAAATGCGGTCGGCGTACAACGAAAGCAAAGATTCAAAAGCCATTCCGCACATTGCCGTGTTGATTACTCCCGACCGTGATGAACCCAAAACCAAAACAGATGTGAAGACCAGTGCCGTCGCCACCCCTGAGATGATGGAGGCACTATTAAAAACAGCACTTGCACGAGTTCCACAGCGTATTACACACAAAGTTCTTGTGGAACACTTACAAACATTAAAGGAGAATAGCTATGAGTAAACCAACCCCGAGTGGAGAAACGAAAGGGCATGTCGTAGCCCAGATTGATGATGCGATAGGACAACTGAAAAAGCTGAAGCGACTTGTCATGATGAACGATGTCGACGAGGTTCAATACGACATTCTGATCGCCAAGCACATTGCCGCCGACGATTCCAGTGGTCTGTACTGTGAAAGCCACGCTACTCTTGGCAATACGCTGAATGCGGTTGTCGGTATTGTTATGAACCTGCCTGCGCACGGTCAGATTATCGTTAAGGAAGCGCTGAACAAGTTGGTAGAAGACCCAACAGACGAGTTGTCTCTTGGACTGAAAGAAGCGATGGAAGAACTTATTGTTAAAAGACCGGACGACGAGTCCATCCATTAAGGAGAAAATCAATGAACAAAAGAGAAATAATAATTGTTGTTCTTCAATGGGCTCTGCTGGTAGCCTTATATATAGGCATTGGTTATATATTTCTGGAGACTACTCTCCCACACTACGTTGGCTTTTAGGAGGCTGATATGAAAGAAGAAAACAAGAAAATTGATGAAATGATTGTTGGTACTATTCAGACACTCAACGAGTTCAGGGAAGACCTGGAAAACGACGTGGAGGAGCCAATGATAATGCTCCTTGGCTTGCATTCACACGACGGGCGTGACAATGTTACGAACTTTGGCTGTGTTCATGGAGCTCCTGCGTACCTTGTTCACCTGCTGTACGAACATGCCGGAAAATTGCCTAGAGAACTTCAGGTTGCGCTCGCAGCAAGAATACTCAAAGGTGATGACGACGACGAATAGGAGGACACTATGTCAGAAGAACTAGAGATTATTAAAAACCCTGCGTTTACGGAAGAACAGCTTGCGAATATGTGTGGTATTCTGCCTTTGTGGGCGGTGCAAGCGCCGAGGTACAACAATTCTTTCAAGGAAGCGCTCATTGCAAACTACCCCTACTATGTGGACACTGGGATGGGGGAGCGTATTACCGTTGACGAAGACGGTACGATGCACCACCCTGACGATCCACCACTTAAACCACTGCTCGAACTCAGAGCAAAAGGGAACCGAGTATTCTTTTACGAATACGCATTTGTTGTTGCTATTGAAGACGGAAAGGTCTGGGCAACACGAATGGATTAATCCTTTCTGCCCTTTGGTCTGTGGCAACCTTTAACCTTATAAGAGAAAGGAGTGTCCCATACCTCAGAGTGCAAGACGGAACCATAGGCAAAAGGGCAGATTAACCCACAATCCTTAAGGAGAAATACAATGGACGAGTATACAGAAGAAAAAGCACAAGCACCAATCCCCAGCCGTAAAGAACTGAAGGACATGGCGGCAAGCCTACAGAAGGACGATGTGTCCGAACTCCAGCTTGCTCAACAAATTCTGGAGAACGCTCTTGCCAAGAGATACAAGACAGGTCACGGCATCGATCGTGGCGGCAAGATGATTCGTGTGCCAGAACACATGGACTTGGAAGATGCGGCCGACGCCATTACCTCTTATCTTCAAGAAATGGAGGAGGACGAGCAAACGCTCATGGAGCTGGAAGCTCACCCTTACGATGCCTGCTATGCTTTTCACCACGCTGTCAGCGACATCTACGGCAACCTCACAAGCCGTACCACGATGGGCTTCTTCGGACCAAATCCTGGAAAAAGCTTTATCGTGCCTATTGACCACGAAAACTCTATCAAGATACCTGTTGGTAGCACGAAGGTTCCTGGATTGCCGATACACATGGACATCCACGTAACCGACCCCCACAGTTATGATCCGGGAGATGTTGGTGTTCGTGTCGTATACAGTTGCAAGAAGAAGTATACGCCATTGCTCAAGGATATTGAAGAAGCCGCCAAGAAGTTTCTGCGGACGAACAGTATTTTTCTTGGCAAGGCTATTGACAGCGGCTACGAGTTCTTGAACATCGACAGCTTCAACCCTGATCAGGTTGTTTACAGTGCCGACCAAGAGCTCCAGCTCAATGCCAACGTGTTCACCGTGATTGAGCAAACGCAAAAAGCGATTGCGGCGAACATACCGATCAAACGTGGTATCCTGCTCCACGGTCCGTACGGAACCGGCAAAACGCTGACCGCATTGATGTCCGCACGTAAGTGCGTCGCCAACGGATGGACGTTTATCCTTGTCCGTGGTAACGACAACATCGAGAAGGCGATTGGTATGGCACAGAAGTATCAGCCTGCCTGTGTGTTCTTTGAGGACATTGACGCCAAGGCCACTGAAACCCGTGACGATGATGTCAACGGTATCCTGAACAGCATCGACGGCATCTTGTCCAAGGACAGCCAAGTTATGACTATCCTTACTACCAACCATATCGAGAAGATCAACCCTGCCATGCTGAGACCTGGACGGCTTGATGCTGTGATTCGGTTGGGTGAGCTGGACAAGCAGGGTGTCATTAAGTTTATTGAGGCGACTGCTGTAACGGACAAAGGCGCTTCGATGATTAAGGGTGAACTTGACCCCGACAGCCTGTACGAAGCGGCGAAGGGTTATGTCCCAGCCTTTATCAAGGAGGCTGTGTCCAAAGCGACACTGTATGCAATTGCCCGTGAGGGTAGTAACAAGAAGACAGTCAAGATTACCAACGATGACATAGTTGCGGCACTTACAGAACTGCGCCCGCAATATGAGATGATGACTATGGTACGCAAGGAAAAGGTCGTCTCCATGGAAAACTATGTCAAGGGTATGATTGACGAGCGTAGTGCAGACCAAGCAGATATGGCAGTAAACGAACACTGCGACGACAGGTCTCATTACGATGACTAATCACCATGAAGGTGATGTACTGGGGTGGGGAATAGTGCTTTTGGGATTATGTTATCTTGTATTGTTTGTGGTCGTCGCAATTCTCAGCTTTCCATACCACCTTTACAAGAACCTGTCCAGTAAGTTCTAACCCGTAGCGGGAGGCGTTATTGCCTCCCGCTTTTTTATTGTAGCCTGTTTGCCTGTACACAGTAAAAAGCCCTATAGTTGATAGCTATAGGGCTTTAGTATTTGCCTCTGAAGGCTCCGAACAGTTTTGGCCTATACCTTACCCTACCCCATAACCGTTTAGACCCCTGTGTTAAGCGTCTGGAATGCCTGCATTGCATCAAAAGCACCCTTATACCAGTATCCAGCGGCTTTAGCTCGCCACTCGGCGGCTGTCCACTCCTCAATAAAGATTAATTGCTTATAGCTGAACAGGAATATTTCCTCATCAACCATAACCAACAGCCACACATTAGGATTGACCCTACCACGCTTCCGCATCCATGCTTTCTGTATAGGAGTCCAATGATATATGCGAACCTTGGTGGTGTTCTTTTTGGGGAACTCCTTCATATACTTTAACTCAATCCACCCTTGGTGGTTTGGTACGGCATAACTAACATCTGGAATCCCAGCTTTGAGCATGTCCTCAATGCGATCGGCAGTCCAGTATTGCTTCATCTTATCTTTTAGGAATTGCCAAAACTCTGATTCATTCATAACTGTTCGCTCGCTATGTCTGCTATCATCATTGCAAAGTTCGCAACGTCAGCACACTCTCGTATAAGAGCGTTAGCATTAATCTCTTCACGTGATAACTCCTCCTCAAGCTCAAGCACTTCCATTCTAAGTAGACTTAACAAATCACATAGCGGTATGTCTTTCCACCCAGACTTATGGGAGTTCTCCTGTAGTTTCTGTAACATTTGTTCCCTAAACCATTCAACCTGCTTTTTGCCACGACTCGCCGCTCTCAACCGTTCATTGTGTAGAGTCGTCATTGGACTCCCATCTTTTGCTGATACACAATCTCTACCTGCTGGCTCGTGACACAGCGGACACTCTACTGCTTTTGCTCTTTTCCATATATTCATTTTAGTCTCCTATCTTGTTGTACACTTTGGACATGGACAAGAAATATTGTGAATACACACGCTTAATCCATCTTGTCGAATACCTGTTCCGTTACAGGTAGGACAGTTATCGTGCATACAATCACTTGGCTCTTTTGCACTATACACGTCACCAACACCAGAGTATCTACCAACACAATAATGGTGACCTGGATAAGGAAACCAACCACCACAGTTCTTACATTCAACTAAACTTGTTGGATATGTCATTTTGTCACCTCTCCCCATGATGGTCCGGACTCGCTGTCACAGACAAGTGGTATCTTTAGTTTAACGCAATTTTCCATAATATGTAAAGCCTCTGTATGTGCTTCCATTGATATGCGGTCTTTACCCACAGACCAATCCAGTTCGTCATGTACTGTTAAGTGTAGTTGGATATGATCAAGTACACCTGATTTGCCTATATCACTCATTGCCTTTTTAAGTATGTCGGCGGCACTACCCTGAATCAATCTGTTGCTTGCCTTATATGTATAAGCTCTGCGAACAGCACCCCACTTCTTAACTGCTTGGCTTCTATCAGTTACAGGAGCATATGCCTTGGCTGTGTCCCAATCGGTAGACTCCCAGAATGGGAACCTAGCACGGCGGTTCAATAAAGTCTTTATGTATCCCCTATCTTTTGCCCTATTAGCTACGTCCTCTTGAAGAGTTTTAACAAAGGGTGCGTTAGCATGGTACTTGGCAAAGAGTGCTTCTGCGGCTTCGATATTAAGCCCTAAACTCTCCGCAAGTTTGTCTGCACCCATGTTATAGGCCAAACCAAAATTGATGTTCTTAGCTGGGGATCTTTCAATGCCGCACATATCGGCTACAAGCTGGTGAAAGTCTGTGTCAGGGTCAGTGACATAAGCACTTCTCGCTTTTTCAGCGGCTTCGCCTGTGCCGTAATGTGTCATGAGTCTGTATTCTATTTGGCTATAGTCGTCTTTATACCATAGGCAATCGTCTTCAGGTATAAAGCAACTTCGTATCGCTTTGCCTAGTGGCATTGGTTCTCCATCCACTGTTATCAATGTACCGTCTCGCATAGGTATGTTCTGTAGGTTTGGTAAGCTACTACTGAACCGACCCGACACAGTACCACCATCTTCACTACGTAATGGGTGGAAGTTACCATATATTCTGCCGTTGATGTTCATTCCCAATATATAACCATCAAGGAACGTACTGATAATTGTGTTGTATTTACGGATCTTAAGGATAACATCAATGATTGGGTGTTTACCAGAAAGACTTTCAAGCCATTCCTTACGAATACTTGGCTTCTTTGTCTTTGGGGTTATCGGATATTTAATACCAATCTTGTCAAACACCTTACCGAGTTCGTCACCGCTGTTCACATTAACTTGATAGCGTGTGCCTGTAATGGCCTGTAACTGCTTATTCAGTTTGGTTGTTTCGAGCACCAGTGCCGCCCGTATGCGCTCCGCACGGCCTACTGCTACCCTTACCCCTTGCAAACGCATCGAGAGCAATACAGGCAGTAAACTGCACTCCATTTTAAACAACTCATAAAGGTTTTGCTCTTTTAACAGTTTTTCCTGTACTTCCCATATCCGCAAAGGCAAGTCAACGTCACCTTCTGCGTATGGACCAACCAATCCAACAGGAGCATAGGCAATAAAAGCCATTCCATCTTTACCGTATGCCATAGTGAGCCAGTCCTTTAAACGCTGGGAAACCTTACTCTCACCAAGATGCTCTTTTGCTATGTTGTCTAGGCTGTAGCTGAATTTGTTTTCGTCAAGTAATGGTTCGGCGTATTGTACATCAAATATTTCCCCTGCTACTTCAACTCCTTCTACTGCAAGGTATTCTAGGTCGTACAGTATATTCGCACCGATTTTTGTTTGATGTGGTCTGCTGAGTTCTTCCTTTAACCAGCGCATGACCATACCCTTGTCCATGTTACCACCAAGTTTATGAGCGACTGGGAAGTAACCACGAAAACCGTCGTCGGTTCCCACAGCAACTCCAGCTATGTAACCATCACGACGGCTTCCGCAACCTTTTTCTTTCAGATCTGGGTCAAATGTCTCAAGGTCAATCGCAATTACTTTTGCAGATGACAAATCAGGAAAACTATCCGGTGGTGTCCAATCAGTTTTTACCGGATGCAGTTCGTCCTTTGGTATTAGGTCTTCTTGTATCATGTAGAAATAACCTTTCGCACACTATGCACTTTTGAACTGGGAGTGATTCTACCCTTTCTTCGCTATAATATTCTCCTACAGTTCTAAGGTGGTGCATTCCAACTACACAGGCTAATTTTTTGAGTGGCATCTTATTCCTCCTTATATCCGGTTGCTTCTGCCAGTGCGTTGAGCAGGGCGAGTTGTCTTGTTTCACCAAATTCAACAGCGTATCCAGAAATATCAAAAGAACCATTACCTATATTGGCAAGATAACCATCTTTCACCTTGTCAATAATTACCCTTACAAATCCCAACTTCTCCGCATACTCAAACAACTTGTCGAGGGTGATGGGCGGGTTAGGCGCTACAGTCTCTCTCCATGACGGTGCGCCACAGTGACAATAATGGTCTCTCGTGGTTTGGTTTTCATGCCACTTATCACCTGCCGCTTCGACTATATGCCGCCATTTCTTTTGTTCAGGTGTCATGGTTGCTTCTCTTATCCTGTGACTTGTCTTTTAATATCTCTGTGTATAGTTTCAGATTGAGCGCAAACACAAAGAGATTGGCAAGAAGGAATAATAAATTCGTTTCAGGTGTCATTGGATTGCTCCTTTATTTGGACTGAAGAAACAATATTAGCGGCATTTATGCCAGCATTAAACCTGACTGTTCGATATGCCATAGCGTTGCATTTCTTACAAAAACGAAACTGTCTTTTTTCAAAGCCTGTATGTGTGTCAACTGGCAATCCCCACTTAGGCCAATCATGTAAACAAAATGATTTCATCACGCTTGTTCCTTTAGTTTGCGTATATTCGCAGAGACACTTTTTGCACCTGCTCGCCATCCCCTATCATAGTCGTCTGCTTCATCAATAGCATTGCTTGATATTTCATCACCAACCTTCGCATCCTCTTCTCTTGTCGCCGCTATTGCCAAGTCACAAGCGTTTAATATTTCTGTGTCACGGTCACAGATGCTCGCTTCCAACTCCTTCGTTAATAATTCCCATTTCTTAACTTCATCGTGAAGGCGCTTGTTTCGTCCTTTCAACTCCTTCACCTTCTGCTCAAGGGTGTCAATATAATCTATAAGAAATAATATTTCTTGCCCAGACAAAGCCCAAACAGAAGCATTAACCTTTTCCCTTATCTTCTCTATCTCACTCATTGGATTGCTCCTTTAGTTTGCGGATAGCGGCGGCAATATCTCTACAACAAGCATCGTGTAGACGATCTGTGTAATCATCATTTTTATTCGCCCCTACTTGATTGTCCTCTGCCACCTTCGCATCCTCTTCTCTTGTTGCATTACGAATAGTATTGTGTGAGTGCAACAAACCCTTTCCATCTTTCAACTCCTTCACCTTCTGTATGAGATTGTCGATTCTGGAGTTCCTTCTTTCTATTTTCTGTTCAAGCTCTCTAACTTCAGCAGATAAATCATAAATTGTTTTTTCATGTCGCTTGACAGTCTGCTCAAGGGTATCGATATGGGCGAGTAGGGTTTCAACCTCATTGTTATCCATTTGTTCTTTATAGACTGCTTTCCTTATCTTCTCTATCTCGTTCATCAGCTTACTCCTTATATTGCTCCCCGTGCCACACAGGATTCTCGCACAAGGTCTATGACCAATTCCATCATTAATTTCTTAGACAGAATTTAATGGCACTCAGAGACCATCTCTGACCTGATAGGGAGCAAATTGTTATTCGCAAACTTCTACTCCTGTTGGGTGTTCTAAACCAAGGACACAGTGACAATACATCTCATGACCAACTACTGCTAAGAATTGATCACGTGACCTGTATTCTTCTGGAGCCATGACATATATTATACACGTCTCATTATCCCAATATGTGACTCCCTGAACATTAGGATTGTCTGTCCTTTCAACAATCTCCCAACGTGGTATCTCGTAAAAGTTCACATTATCAACAAACACAGCGTCTTCTGAGCCACAGCTACTCACGCCAATCATCAACACTATTAGTACCGCCAATGACCGCATAGCTCATGCTCCTCTTCTTTCTAACGCTTCGTTAATCTGTTCAATCCACTTGACAAGTTGCTGGACTCGCAGGTTCTTACAACCACCCTCCATTGTACGCTTAAAAGGAATACACGTTTCCTTTGACTTGCTCGTACCTCTGTGCATCATAGCCCAAACACAGTGTTCGTCAACTCGGCTGCTTCCAGGATCAAAATAACACTTGAATGTTCCGTGACATATACCACAGCCATTCCGCTGATAACCACGCACGTAGTCCTCAATCATTCCTTCACACTCTGCGACCATAGCACGTAGACGTGGCTCTGTTAAAGTATCCAGTCTCTCAGGTACTAATTCTAATCCGTAGTGTAAGTTTTCCATGATAACCTCCAGTTCTGTTGTGGGACTAGCCGTCCCGTTTGGCCTGATCACAACACTCCTTACAGGTACAATAGGATGTATGCTTGCACTCGTCAACATCCTCGGCTTCATTTCGTTCGTGCTTGCACATACGACAGTTACACTCTTTATTCGGTGGCTCAGTTTTTGGCACTGAACAACCAATTCCTACGTGGAGTTTTTTATCATCTTGCTCAGCCAGTTCAATATATTTGTCAAGATAATGCTGTGCCTTACGGAGATCTTCGATACCATTCTTCTTTTTCCAACGGTCAAGGTAGCGAGTGATCTGTGCTTGAAAATAATCCCAATCTCTTGCTACAACAATATCCCAATGTTGGAGTTCGCCTGAATAGTGATCACCAGCTACTTGTCTTTTATTTGCTTCGCTCATACCGCACCTCGCTCTTCATACATCTGTTTAATAATGTCTTTCGCTAACTGTGGGATACCCTCTTCTGTGGAATTGTCCAAGTCCTCAAGGTAATCGTTACCGTTCTCCCACAATTCGTTCATGGTCATATTCCCCAGCATGTACTCGTGGTGTACTGTGGTAAGTAAATGAAGCATGTCGGCTACTTTAAATATAAATTGTTCTTCTTCGTTAAGCACTGTATATGTCTCGTGCTTTAACTCAAAGACATCTTCAATAGCACCAAGCGCAGTACGAAGAATTGGATGCTCCCACTTTACAGGCGCAGGTAGATCACCTGTCTCCTGTTCTGGTAAATCGTGAAATAGTGCTTTTGAAAGAAGCCTTACACTGCATCTATTATCGGTGAGAGCAATACACAGCATAGCAACACCCCAACTGTGTTCTGCGATTGTCTCTGAGCCAAGCGTAGTGCTTGTATGAAATCGTTTTACACGACCATTGCGCTGTATAAGGTTGTAGACGCTTTCTTTATACATGGTCACCTCTTCTTTCTAACCATTCATGACAGGCCATTCGCCAATCACTAGCCGCTATGTCGGAAACAAATAAATGACCTGAATTGTCATGTTTGTGAGACATCCAAGCTAAGTGTATCGGAATAGCGACTTGAGTGAAAAATGAATTTTTGTAGTTGCAAGTATGTTGATTCAAGAAACAATACAATTCCCTGTCCCATGTTTCTGGGTCTTGTACCATAGGCCAAGGAGAAACAATTCTTGACGAATAGGGGTCTTCTTCGAGTTCACCGACTAACCCTATATTCTCTTTTACTTTTTTCCAATAAGGGTTATCGTTGTAAACATGGAAGCTATCACTTATTTGGACATACTCGCCAACATTAACACCGATCATACTTGCCATGTATTCTTGCAACATGCTGAAGTGTACAACATTCGCACCATAGCACCCCCAGATCGCATCGTTGCTCCTACAACACACCGTCATGTGCAAAGCACATTCTCTTACTTTAAGTATAATCAAATCGTTGCAAGGCACATCTTTTACATCTGCGCCAAGATCTCTTTTTGCATCCCATATTTGCAGTACAACACGGCGAGTGTCTGGGTCTTTTCTTAGCATCTCAATCGCTTTACCAACTTGGTCAAACTTGTTTCTTAGTCGGTGACCATAAGCTCCATGAAATTTTACTCCGTCGTCACTATAATCTTTTATACGACTGTTGAACTCACTAACAAATTCAACATCCTGACGACCACCTATAATCCACAGACCTTCCATAAAATGGAAGAATGGGTTAGCATCACGAACAGGGTCAAACAACACACGTTCGGTAGGTCTTTCATAAATACTAACAACCTGACCCGGATACTCCAAGGTAGACAGACCACGAGGGGATATGTATCCGCCCATCTGTAATAGGCTGTTCATACCTTGTGGTAATAGATAATTTACATTACGTCCTGTTAAAACTTTCATAGGCTTTCCTCCATTGCACTCTTACGTCGTATCTGGTGTCCATCCCCTTCCAACGACCTTTGGTTTCTTTCTGTACCACCTTGACAAAATTCGGCCACAGTTCGGCAAGTTTTTCGGCACTTGCTTTTTGGACTTCGGGTGTTCTGTAAGTGCTACAACCCCCAGAAGTGTTACAACCTTTTTGATCCCACTGGTAATTGCATATAATAAAGTTCGGGTATCCCTTTGACAACAGACCAAGAACAACATCAAAATCTTCCATCACACCAAGTCTATTGAACTTTATACCCTCTTTAGCCAATACATCACGATCAACTCCCCATGCTGTACAGGCACGACCAACTTCCCTACTCACAGCAGGCCACACGTGATTGGCTCCTGCTCTTGGCTGGATAGCCAAGTGTGCGTGACTTTTTAAACCACGCTCAGCCATCTTTAAAAACTTGTTCATGTCTACTTTATCAGCAGGACGCATACGACCCTTACCAAGTTCACTCCATGTGCTGAACCGTAAATCATCGTCCAACATAAGTATATGTGGATCAGGTGAATGCTCCATCATCCATTGTCGTACGTCGCCTATCGTTTTTCCTTCTTGACCATTAATAGGACAAACCAGAACCTGACGGTCACGGCGGTGGTGTTCATCCTCTTCTTCTGGGGGACAAACAAGGTACGTACGATCACGCCATTCATTTGGGATAAAGTCCCAAGTTGGTTGTTCTGTTACCCTACCGAGTGTTGGAATTAGGATTACCATCATACCTCACTTTCGGGCGACCCTCGCCACTTTTTGTTCTCATGTATTTATCAAATTCACATAAACAGTTTTGCACATCTTGTGCATGAATGTCAATCCCATCTTCTGAAAGTTTAAATTGAAGTTCATGTAATTCTGCCAACCATACTTCTTCCTTCTGTGATTTCTTAACTGGTCTGTCGTGTAGCCTATTCATTCCTCGGCGACTTCCCGGACCTGATGTTGCAAAATACTCCCAATCTATTGCGGAGCTCCAAGGTTGTTCATATTTCATATAAGCAACAACTTGGCTCGCTAAGAAACTCCCCATACCGTTAAAAGAAGTAAGGAGTCCGAATAAATCTCTAAGAAATAATTTGGTATCTTTTCCTTTATCTACTTCGAATGCTTCTCTCGCTTCCCACATCGGTGTAAGGATTATATCAACAACGTAGTCAATTTTATCCATTGCTCTACCGTTGGTGCTGACAATGTAAGCGGCGGCGAAGACCTTTTCGCCACGATCACGACGTGCCTTGAGTTTGGCCTTAAACTCTTCTGGAATAAACTTCTTTGTGTACCCTATCTCATCAAGGGTATCAGGCCAATTCAGCAGGCAAGCAATAACCATATTGAACCAGAGTACAGTACAATCTTTATTTGGCTTTCTCCAGTTCTTAGCTACCCATATGGTCGTTCTGTCTAGTTCTCTTTCTACATTGGTGAATTTAAACTGTTGCAAAATCTTGTCGTCAGTCCAAGGGGGGATTTCTCCCCCCTCTTTCCTTTGGTAGATTTTGCGGCGTTCTTTAACCCAATGCAGAAGCTCGGGATAAAGAATCATTATGCCGCCTCCTCCACATCAGGTACATCTACTTCGATGTAACCATGCTCACGATCCCAACGTACATCAGCCATCGTGCCACCAGCATCTTTAAATGCTTGGACAGTCATTCCGGTTTTGTACAGGTCAAACCGCTCTGCGCCTTTGGAACCTTCACGCTTCGGGTTTGCTTCAACAACCACAGTAATGGTTGCATCATTTGGAATACGGTCTGCTCGTGGAGCATCGGGGTCACGGGCAGGCTTCTCAGGCTTGACGTAAACGTCAGCTTCACACAGGGCATTCCATACCTGCTCCTGAGCAAGATTGATATCCCCCTCAACACCTTCGAGCACTTTAACCCGCTCGTCTTTACTGACTGTGGCGTTGAAGATATCAACCAGTTGTTTCATCGACTTGCCTTCAAGGTCGTCACGTGTATAAATGACTGAACCCTCCGGCATGTCAGTAGGGACTCTCTGCCCCTTCTCGATTTTTGCTACGATCTTCTTTCGGAAAATTGCGATACGCATTTCCAACTCCTTTCTGACCACTGAGGTCATCTTGATTTGGCCTTTCAGCCAGTTTTCAGCCACACATGCGGCTACTCTTTTGGTGAGCTTATAATCTCTTTCGAACTCTGCGTGTGAAATTCTTACTATGCGCCTTTTGCCCCTGTGCATCTTAATAATAAAGACGAAACTTGGGGTGGCACGGACAAAAATGACATGAATATTTGTAGCATCCTTATAAACCATGATCTGTCCTTTCTGTAAGTTCTATTTATAACTTAATTATACTACAGCATTATATGAAGAGCAAGTGTTTTATAGCTCATAATAATTAACTGTCTGCGGCATAACGATATGCAACTCTTTCCTAGCTCTTGTTATTCCAACATACCAAACTCTGTGTTCGTTGTCTGGTAAGATATAACTGCTCTCTAATGTTCTTGTGGTTACGTCTGTCAATAACAGCACATTATCAGCCTCACCACCTTTTACACTATGGATGGTGTTGATTGCGATTCTTGGTTCTTGTGTAATTTGCTCACCTCTTCGTAACAAGGATATGTAAAATTCCCTGTCTCTGAGCGGGATTTCTTGAAGAGCTTCGTGCCATATACAATCAGGCCATTCTTTAACTCCTCTGGATAAGTATCCCTGAATAAGCGCTTTTTCCCTTTCATCTAATATACCCCCTTTACGTTGGAATTCCCATAACGTAATAACTTTCATGTGTTCTTTATTAACAACACTGTCGCCACGGAAGCTGTATAAATACCCCTGCTCACGACACATATTCGCAAGCTGGTTCAGCATGTATCCATGTCTGGCTAAAAGAAGCCACGTTCCTTGCGATAAATCAACACTATCCAAATTAAAGTGATAGTCAACAATTCCGTCTTCATTAGTAGGACTGTAATCCTTTGGAATTCTATTCTCGATTCTACCAGCAACTTCACAGGCGAGAGCATGTATAGCTTTTGGAACTCGATAAGATTGGTGCAAAACTTCATGGTCTCCCTCCAATTCTAGAAAATGTGTTACATCTGCTCCTGACCAAGTATATATTGCCTGATCGTCATCACCTGCTATGTACATTCTTTTAGTGTTTTGGAACATATGTAAAATGAACTTCCACTGTAATGTTGACAAATCCTGTGCTTCGTCGATTATTGCAACGTCTACATCAAGCGGTATATGCTCCATCATTAATAAATCATTGAAGTCCTTTAAACCGTTAGCCAATTTATACTCTTTAATTGCACGGGAGAAACGTTCATACTCCCACCAGTTAAGGTCATAATCTCCAAGTTCTGTCCACGCATCTTTTGCGTCAAGTCCGCGAGCTCTTGCAAATCCGTCAAGGTACACGTACTGATCTCCGGACTTGCGGTGGAATAAGTGCATGGGAATGCCTTCTTCAAAGTCTTCGGGAGAAGAGAACTCGAGTCCAAGAATGTCTCCCAATTCAAGGTAATGTCGCTTCTGCATAATTTCATCTTTTGTTACTCCTCCACAACGGTAGGCTAGGCTGTGGATTGTGCGGACATAAGGAAAGTCGCTTGGTATTAATAGGAAATTATTAACGACCCTCTCAATTGCTTCTTGAGCGGCCTTTCGTGTAAATGAAACAAACGCTATTCTCTCTGGGGGAATACCGTTTGCCATTTCTTCTTCGATTATGTTCATTAATGTGGTGGTCTTACCAGTTCCAGGAGGACCGAGAATTATACGTGGTCTCATCCTTCATTTTCCTCAACTGCTTCCTGTTCTGCGCCGCATTTAAAACACAGGACTCTGTTGGACACACCGCTGATCACAAACATACTGCATCCACAAGCACATTCCCAATATACTTCTGGGAGTACCCCATAATCCATTACTCCTTTGTGCGTGTGACAGCTAGGACATTCAAACTCTTCTGTGCCGACAGGCACAACAGCAGTCCACTTGTGACCACACTCAATACACAATGCGTCACCAGATAAATGTTCTGTGTTCTCCAATAGCCGTTCTGTAATATCAATTACCTTAGCCATTAGAAATCTCCTTTCTCCATTTCTGGGACGTCAAACCCTTCGGTCTGTTCGTCAAATGGTGTAACGCTCCAACACGATACACACTTTCCTTTAATCATAAAACGGTGATGCCTTGCACCCTTACGCCTAAGTATACCATATAATTGCCTCTCTTTAAACTGTTTAAAACGCTGTTGGTCAAGGTACTTCATCAAGTCGGGTGATCGAAAATATATTCTATCTCCGAATCCCTCGGTTGCATCAACGTCTCGCCAAGGCTTACCTAATAACAGTTCGTCCTTCTCACGAGCCTGCACCTTACCTGTTAAAAATGTTTCCAAGTGAATAAAGAATTGTCCTTCTGGACCAGCGTCCGGAGCAAGCTCATGGTCAATGGCTTCCTCTAGTAACAGGTTAATTGCTTCCGACCAACGTGTCTCGTCAATTGCTAAAATGACTTTACGAAACTTCTTTAGGTACTCACGCAAAAACTTACTCTGGCTCTGTACCATATCGATGCTCACATCCATTGGTCTTCCACGAAATTTGAATACCCAATATGGTTCATCGTCAGATGTCTCTGCTGGTAAATAGCATTCAACAGGACCTTCGACCTCATCTAGTATACATGGGCGCATGGTTTTCTGTGCTTGGCTTGTACGATAAGGACTGCTCGAGGACTGTATGCCGTACTGACGGCTCGCACAAACAACTTTATTACACACACCACAGATGGGGTCTTCTTGGCATTTATACGTGTACTTCTTCTTGTCCAATTGCTTGATAATGTTGTGTACTTCTTTTGGAGCTCCCGGACCCATGAATCGTTCATTATAATCATGGATATGTCGTTGCCAATCTTCAGGGAACTTCATACGAGCATACACACCCATATCAAACAAAGCATTATTACGACTGCCATCAGGGAAACCCTTTGCAGTCAAAACTTCTAAGCATGGAGGAGCATCACTAAACTCGCTCGGTGGTGGTTCAAGTTCATAAAGATCAGCAAGTGAAACTTTATTGGCCTCTGCCAATTCTATAAATCCCTCTAAGGGCAACGCTTCGCCACTTTTTACGGCGTAACGGGTTGTTCTTTTTTGGTCGAAATAAGGAAGATTAATCCAATTACCAATATCATCTTTACTGTAGAGCTTATTCTGTTTGGGAAATATTTCAGCGTTTGGAAAGCCGAACGCAATCGCAAACTCTTTAAGTTTGTTACGAATAATATTTGCAGGTATGTCTTGACTGGTGAAAATAAATACATGCGCTCCACCTGACTTGCTTCGGCATGTAACTAAAGGCCAGCCATTTTCTTCTATTTGATCAGCGATCGTTTTAGGGTCAAAGTTTTCATAAGAATCAATGTCTATCGCTCCCCAAGTACACTTGTTGTTGTCCTTGATTGGGATGATTCCTATGCCCTTCTTTCCGGCTAAGTGTTGTTCAAAAAGCTCATCGGTAACTTGCTCCTTCAAGGTTTGAGCTCTGCCTACCGATTTTGCACCCTTTTTATTCTGAACAGTATACTCGCCATACGCCCTATCAAGACCGCCAAATAATTCAGCGAATCTTTTAGTCATAGCACACCTCTACGGCAAAAAAGGGGGAGACTAGCTCCCCCTGCAAGGGTTAAAATGGTTCAGGCTCACTGTCAGAAGGCTTGGCAACTCCGGAGCGTACCATTTCACGGAAGTTCTTTGCCGCTTGGTAGATACCAGCATCAGTGACTTCTGTTTCGTGTTCAATCTTAATACCAGACCAGTCGCCCTTGTCATTTGACTCAGGAACTGTGGTGATACGATAGATCTGGCTGAACATTGGTTTTGGTTGTTGGTTTTCGGGGAACACGATACCGTTCATCAACGACATCCAGCGTTTTGACTTCTTGATCTGGGTACTGCCGAGCGGGAAAAACATCGGTTGTGCCGCACCAGTCTTTTCGTCAATCACCAGAACATAATGATTACGAGTGTCATTGAGTACAGTACCCTTCTCAGTCATTCGCTCGCCCTTCGGACCTTCGTGACTGTCAGCCAATAATGCTTCACCATCGGCTGTGTTGTGAACAGCTACCAGACCTTCGCCGTCTTTGCTGTCACGTGGATACCACTCGTTGATTGTCCTGTTGTAATAACAAGGCACAACCAGAACACCCTTTTCGCCATCATAGATTGACTGAGTAACACTGTTCAACAATGCACCCTCGCTTGCGCCTTCAATGTATTCAGCACGACTGCGCTTACACTGAGGACTACCACTCTGCAAAACGCTGAGTATGGGGATAGCAAAACTCTGACTATCCGCATCTTCGAATCCAGCACCAACATCAGCGCCGAAATCAATTGCCGCAGGTAGGTTTTCTTCCTTCTTCGCTACTGCTTTTTTCTCTGCCATCTTTGGCCTCCTTTACTTTTGTTTAATGACCGCTTTTCGGTCGGGATAAATTGAGAAGTATTCGTCAGGGAATTGAACGCCCTTGGCCTGTTGTTCTTTTACTGTGGCCTTCAGGGTTTGTGGGTGAACTGACAGCTTACTTTCTGGGGACAAACCAAGTTCTTCACACGCCGCCATTGCTTCATCGCCAAGTTCAGTTTGTCCTGGAGCGAGTTTGATGGTTATTTGGCTTTTAATAATACCACCAAGTTTGTTCTTACAGAGCCAGTCCATTGCTCTGTTAATCTCTGCCGCCCTTATTGAAGCAAAGACAGTCTCTTTTAGTTCAACGCTTGAACCATTCGACAAGGTGAACTTTTTGATTCCAGCTTGGTCAAGCACCGCAGGTATCGCAACACCACGCACTTCGTCGAGACGCTTCTTTGTCTCATTGACCATCTTTTCTTGGTCTTTAAGCAAGGCTTCCAAATGCAACTGCTCTTTGGTTAATTGTTCAAGCTCAGTCAGTTCTTCCTTAGACGGCATCCCAGTTGATGCGTCTTTTAACATTTCATCTTGTAGTGTCATATTGTTCTCCTTACAGTTCTAGTTCAACTTTGATGTACTTTGAATGGTCTTTGTCCCATTTAAGTACGTTCACCTTGCCAAGATTGTAACGTCCCGCAATCGCGATAGCCGCACCGATCGCTGTAGGATCACCAGTAGGCACGATATAGTCATCGTCGCCATAATCTTTTAGTGCTTCCTTTAGCTTTGTGATCATTGGTGCTGGGCTGAATGCTACTCGGCCAGCGGGGAGACAAACGACAGGGTCTCCGTATTCAAGCGTCTTACGAAAATCCATGAAAGATTCCATGTTACCAGTATCGTGGTTTTTACGTAAGGGCTCTTGAACAATGAATACCTTAGACATGATAGATTCCTCCTTTCTGTAAGTTCTGATACCACTAATACTTAATAGTACCATCTAGACTAAACGATTTGCAATGTCTTATTTTAACCACCAGCCAACCGTATCGCTCTTAGTTTCTTTGAACTCGGCATAGGCCAAAATTGGTCAATAGAACGATTACTCTTTGTTCCATCTCTATTCAATAGCCTAGCTCCTTCACGTGCGCAGGTTTTATGAACAACAATAAAATCTTCATGCTTGGCAAGTAATTCCTTATCACGTACACGAACAGTTACTTGGCCTTTGTAGATACCTTTTTCGCAAAGACGACAACTTCCTCTACCTTTACCCTTTTTCATAGCCACCTCTTCAATGGTTCATCTCCGGTTAATACATCTGCTACATTTTTCTTTGAACGCAGTGTCTCTACTATTTTGTCATCTATTGTGTCTTGTGCAACGATGTCAATATAGAGGACATTTTTCTGCTGACCAATACGATGAGCTCTATCCTCTGACTGTAACCTGTTTTCGAGACTAAAATCGTTAGAAAAATACACCACAGTCGAAGCCGCATGGAGCGTGAGACCCTTCCCTCCTGCTTGGACGTGTCCAACGAAAAATCTAGCCGCCGAGTTAGGAGTTTGGAATTTGGCAATATTTTCCGATCGTTTCTTGTCATCGACGCCTCCGTGGTATTCAACAACAGCGGCGTCTCCATACTTTTTGCGTAGTGCCGCAGATATTAGAGCTATCTCAGCTCGAAATCTAGCCCATATGATTGCTTTACCTTCAGTCTCATCAGCAATGTCCATAAGAGTATCAACACGGTTGTTAGTGTCACTTATCGGTATTGGTTCAGGAGCCTTGCTAAATACAGGTTGTCCATCTTTGTCAAACACAGGTTCCTCGTCTCTTACAAAGAAACCACCAACAATCTGCTGTAGTCGTAACAACTTTGTAAGAGCCATCGGGGTTGTCATATAGTCACCATCTAGCTCGGCTACAAGGTGTTTTTTGAGTGTATCATACATTGCTCGCTGTTTGGCGCTCAATGCTACATACCTTTTTTGGTATAATTTTTCTGGAAGGTCAAGGCAGTCTTTCTTTAATACCCTATCCCTGTGGGGATCAAGTATCTCTTTAAGCTGATCAAGATTTTGGAACTGGTCAATTACTTTAACTCTACGGGTTGTTGACGGATTACGAACATCTGTTACTTCTATTTCCTTCATTATAGCATACGTGTTTCTGAAGGCATAAAAGCTCGTACCAAGTATTTGTTCGTCTAAGAATGTGTATGGAGAATAAACGTCCATGGCTCCCTGTGTGACTGGTGTGCCATTCAATACTCTTCGGTATGGTGCGTGGACGCCAAGGTCTATGAGTGCTACTGTTCTCTTGGCTTTGTGGTTTTTAATGTCAGCATCATCAACGACAAGCAGTGTTCTGTTGGTCATTAAAAACGACTTTAAAAAGTCAACACCTTTTTTACTAGATAATGACTCAACATTTTGTGCAACTATCTTTAGTCCTGTGTGGTTCAGTACCCTTTTGAGTGCATCACGCTCAGCCGCTCGTGGTGAACTTGCATAGAATGCTGAGTCGTATTCCACATAGTCCGGCATGTGTGTTGGCACTTCGTTTAAAATCCAGTTTCTATGAACACCATTTTTACTTACTATAAATAAAGCGTCAATCTGTCCTTGCCCATGTAACCAACAAGCTGTGTCAATTATGAGCTTTGATTTACCAGTACCCTGCTCCCATTCATGGGCGTGGTACTCTTTGTCGCGATATTTATAGAATCTCTCACGCTGGTGTGCAAAGGGCTTTGTCTTAAAGACGTAGTCTTCTTGCATATCACTGCCTTGTATAGCCGCAATTACTACAACGATTATTCTTCACAATGCTTCCGCATACGATGCACTTCATAAATTCTCCTTTGGTTGGTCTGTAAGTTCTGGGTACAAAACCTATAATAGCAAGTTTTTACGTGAGTTACAATGTCAAATACGCAAATACCCTATATAGGCGTTTTGTTAAAAAATTTTCAAAAAATTTTAGTGTTCACGCACGTCGGCAAATATTAAGTGAATTACAACCAGCCAAAAATATCATACGTGTTACAAATAACATCAGATAACGCACGTATTTAATCGTTTTACTTTTAAAAACAGCCATTTAATACGTAAATACGCAAAATACGTCCGTTTACTTAATATTTTTCAAAAATTTTTTAATTTGCCCCTTATTAGGGTTATGGTATTTATCCCAAGTACATGAACAACGCTTCCCATTCCCTGCGCCGCACGAGTCCTGGTAAAATTCTGCCGCCACCGTAGATCCATCGTTTAAGTTCATAAGTTGCCTCATCCCAAAGTTTGTCATTGATCCGTCTCCTTAAAGTAGAAGTTTGTAACCGACCACCGCCAAGGTTGAAAGTAAAATCAACAATAGCGCCCAAACGAGCGTCGCTTTCTTCAAGCAACACTGGACAATAGCGTACGACAGCATCATAGGCATCTTGCATGTCAGCACGTAGATAGGCTTCTCCTTGCTCGAGCGTAATCTCTGGATGGTCTTTATCACACAAATGACCATAACCAATCGTCCAGAAATTGGCAGGACACAAGTACGGAGTCGTAGAGAAACCTTCAAAATGTTTTGCCAAATTAACGGCTATATCAGGAATCATAGCCCTTTGTTCTTCCTAATTACTCTGTCGAGGAACCAAAAGTTGATGATTCCAGCAACAATAGCCATTTCATTAGGAGTCCAAAGGATGTTGACAGCTTGTACTTTCGTAAAGCCGTTATCAAGAAGTGCTATAAACTGGCATGTTTTGGCGGCTGTGAAAAGGAATACACACCACCAATAAGTCAAAAACGGTCGCACTGTGCTGTTCACAGCATCCACCCACTTGATTCCTGTCATTACCGCTTGTGCCTTAATCGCTTCTTTAAGCGCATCTAGTCCACCGCTATCAAGTATTTGCTGTGTTTCATGTTCCATTTCAGCCATACGTTGACTACCCCGTAGCTCTTCGAACTTGTATGCTTTCTCCTGCATCTCAAGTTCGTGCTTACGGGCATCTTTACGGTCAAACCAGTTAAGGACTTCTGGAGCTAGTCTAAAAATACCACCGACTACTCCGCCAATGATACTTTCGGCAACCATATCAACCTACCTGACCAAGTGCAGAGTATACAGCATAACTACCAGCACAAAAACCAAGAAAGATCCATACAACATGCCAACAGAAAGTTTTAACCGGATAAATCGCCCACATTTCTTTTAATAGTTCAAACATTTTCTTCCTCCTCTTCTTGTAAAAGGTTGTCTCTGTGATGTAACCTGTGTGCGGTTTCTAAACGTGCAAGACGAACATTTATTTTGTTTGACTTTTCAAACAGACGCTCAATATTGATTAACGCTCTTGAACAAAAGAAACCAATAATGACCAAAGCTACTCCCACTATCCATTGAAAAATAGGAAAGTCTATACTTAGTTGATTATCCCCACTACCACCATAAGCTAAAGAGATAATTGGTATAGAAGCGCATACCATGACAATTACCCTGCTCATATCGTTTTCTCCTTTACGTGTTAGACACATACAAACTCCGTTAAAATTAGCTGTTTTAAGCGTCTGATTTAATTTGGGGTATACCTTTGCATACCTTACAACTAATTAGAGCTCTGAGCAGTCTGTCAGATGCTGTCAGACAGCTCTATAGCGCCTAACAGCACCCCGTAATGCGGGTTTTTGCTAATAAATGCTTTTTTGTCGTTACTTTGCAAGAACTGTGAGAGTATTGCCGCTGGAATACCATACTTGAGTGCCACCTTTGCGACACCAGCCTTGCCACCACCTTCTACTTTAATCTGGTCTTTGACCATATCCACAACACCAGTGATGTCGCGAAGCTTCAAGTTACCACGTTCGACAACTTGCACCCTGTTACCTGCTTCATCTACAATTTCAAGGTTCTCAAATTTTTTCATTGCACCAACATTGTCTTCAGGTCTCAAACCAATTGCTTCACGCACCTTACCAGTACGCTGATCACGAAAGACCATTCGCTGACCTTTTGCTTTTAACGCTTTCTGGACACCAAGCGCCTCTACACTTGCTTCGGTTTGACCACTGGCATTGTTCTTACTTTTTGTAGACACTTCTACTTTTGGCGCTTCTTCCATTGCTTTCATTAAAGCATCACCTTCAAGTGGTTTCTTATTCTTACCGAGCATTTCTTGATATGCTGTTGGGTCTTCTTTAGCAAGCATTTCCATAAAAGACTTATTACCTGCCTCAGCATCATTACCCATACGGTTCATATCTTTTGCTGTTTCTACATCTGGATAGCCCCTCTTAATATCAGTTGGCTTCTCTACGCTCTTTGGACCTTCGTACAGTTTGGCCTGTCCATCTATTCTATTTTGAATTAAATGTGATCTTGAACCAATTTGGCTTGGATGGCCTGTGAGTTGTTCAGCAATATACAGATACTCAGCAGGACGTCCTTTTCTCGGTGGTCTTGCCATGTGACCCTTTATCTCAAACATGTTTCCAGTAGGTGTCACGATACGTTGTCCAGGTTGAAACTCCCAGTTTTGCTCTGCGGCAAGTTTCTGCATTTCTTGGACACCATTATTGACTTCTCCCATAAGGTTATCGCGAAACTCACCAATCTGCTTTTGCTCGCGAACTTTGTCTAGATTAATTGGACCACCTTGATCACCAACAGCTCCACGCTCATTTTCCATGAACTTCTTGGTTGCTTCAACGTAATCCTTAACTTCTTTTTGAGCCTGTTGCTTTATCATTGCAGTATAAGCACGTAACTCTCCAGGAAACAGTGGTCTGTTTTGTGCTCGCTGTAGCATGATTGCAAGACGACCCTGCACCTTAGAACTATCCAACAGGCCAAGTGCTATCCCGACCAACGGAGCCATCTTATTGTTGTACATCATACTAGCAGTCAGCTTAATAGGAATACCAATACCAATCAAATCTTTTTTGCTGATACGTCTGCTTGCCTTAGATAATTCTTTTTCTAAAGAAAGTAACAGGCTCTCACGTGCGTGTAGTCCCTTCAATCCAGGAACAGCTTCCTGTATTGTTTCCTTTATTCCACGAGCCATTGTTTTGCTCGCTTCAATTGGGAACGTACCAAGCTCACCGTAGTTTTCAGCAACATCTCTATACAAGGCACGTTTGAAATTTTGTGCTACCTCAATAGGAACAGAAGGTTTGCCTGTTTTAAGGTCTTTGATTATTTCAGGATGATCCAAAAATGCTTGACGCATGTCATCAACAACTTTTTTCGCTTCTTCATAACGTGTTGGATGCTCACGGGCTTTCTTGTACATCTCATCGTAAATTTTTAATACGTCCTCAACAAGAATAGTTGTTTTACCATTCTTTGCCGCCGCTTTAATCTGCATATCAGCGGCATTGTTTATCGTATCTAATTTATTGTAAAGAGCAACAACACTACTTTCGCTCGCTGTGTGTCCTTCTTCTAAAGCAGTGTTAATGTTTTGGTCATAGTTCTTTGCATTTTGGCCTTGCTTTAAATGACGCTCCATAAAGTCTTTAGGACGTAGTCCCTTTGCACGACCTACTGTTTCAGCCGCAATCTTGGTTGTAACATTCTTTCCTGTAGCCAATGCACCTACTCCAGCCTTCGTCGTTTCAAATGCACCACGAGACATGAGCGCACTACCGACAGGGTCTGTAGCCCAAGCAATTTCTGCTTCGCGAATACCAAGACCGCCAATAGGTCGTACCATTGATTTAACAAACTCTTTGCCGAAATGTTTTGCCTTGCCAAGCTCTTGCTCAACGTCTTCCTCGGAACCAGCTAATTGTGCGAGACCAGCTTTAGCGAGTGGTTTTGCACCTTCGTCCATCATCATGCGTGGAACGTCCATCAAGTTCCCAACGCTTTTGTTTAGTCTGTCTGGGGTGGTAGCACCATGAACCATTGCACGAGGAACAGACAACATCTTACCGCCCCATTCCTCACTAAATTCAGGTACTGGCGCCGACTTGTCTTGATACCAAGGGGGAGCCTCAGGCTTGCCATATACAAGGTCGTGCATTTCACCAGCCGCACCACCACCAAGCATTGTCCCAGCGACACCAGCCGCAGGAACGCTAGGAGCACTCGTACCAAGTGTGGCAGGTACAGTCATTGACGCAACACCACCAGCAGTTACTCCACCGATTAAACCACCCTTGGCTTGCCACTGACGCTTCCTTGCCATTTCCTCATCGTATTCTTCACTAAGCAAATCAGCACCAGCACGATGAGAAGGCATGTCACCCATTTCTGGGCGGTGCATTGACTTCATCTCTGGACCTTTCAGCTTAGGAAGCTGTGGTTCTGTGGGTTCAGTCTGCTGTTCGTCGTCCCACTTAATTTCCGCTGATTGTTCGTCGTCCCATTTAATTGCCATTGTTTACTCCGGATATGCAGTTGAACCATCGTCTAGTAAAACAACACGTTTGTCTCCGTCCCATCCTGTTCTGGTAATTGTCTTACCCTTATACACAGAACCGACAGAATACTTTTCTGCTTTTTCCGCTTTTTTCTTATACTTATCATCAATACCGTCAATTGCTCTGTAGGTCATTTCAAGTTCGTTATCCCAAGACTTTTGACGATACTGACCCATACGAACAGTTTGGTCCATAAGCTGGAGCAGATCATTAATAGGCATATTCTTCGGATGCATCTCAGCCCATTTTTCACGAGCACCTTCGCTTAATTGTGCAACTGATTCAGTAGCGTTCTGAGCTACACGAGCCGCTTCGTTACTCAGCTCTTCAATAAGGACAATGTACTGACCCCATGTTGCATCACCCTTGAACTTTTCAGTAAGGTAGTTAATCGGGGCGTTACCAGCACGGAAGCCAAGCCTATCAAGTTTTGCGGCAACCTTTTTAAGCTCTTCGTTTTGTTGCTTCATGTTGTTTGTAAAAGCACTCATACTTGATGCACGTTGCTGTATTTTCTCAGCCGTCTTTTGTAGTGCTTTAATCTCAATCTGAACCTTGACCATGTTGCTTCCATCCTGACCAAGATCATTAACCTGTTTAGCGGCTTCGTCAGCAATAGCCATCCTCGTAGCGGCGGCATCCTTGCCACGACCAAGAGATACCATCTTGCCAGTCTTGCGCAAGTTAGTCGCATGAACCTTAATTGCCGCAGGAGATAAACTCACATTTCCACTACCACCACTAGAACCGCCTTTAATCGGCTTCAACTTTCCAGTTCCAGGTTCTAACATCACCTGCACAGTATTACCGTCTCCTGTGTCTATAGTAATACCATCCTCATCAAACTGTAGATTTTCAAAATTTTGCAATTCTTTTTCTTGTTGTTCAAGCGGTACTGTGGATCTGATATACTGTTTTGCAAACTCACGTCCTTTTTCTCCGCCACCACCCATCAAAAACATTTCATACAACTTGCCAATACGCTTTTCAGATTCTTCTCTTTTTGATTGTTGGTAGCTACCAATTTTTTCAGCTTGGTCGTAATTACCACGCTGTTCAAAAAATTCTCGACTTTTGTTTGTTCTGTCAAGTGGAGAAATATCAGGAGACATATCTGTGTTGAGTTTTCTGTATGCTTGGTTATCTTTGAAGTCTTGTTCAACACCAGCCATTTGCATTTCTTCAATGCGCCCTTTGCGCTTCATAGAGTCTAACGCCAAAGCTTCCAAAGGAGCTCTACGTGCTTGCTCGTTTCTTTTTTCTTGAAAAGCAAGCTGTCTATTCAGTGCTGTTTTTGTGCCACTCCACGGATCAACTAAAGCCATGAGTGCCTCCTTTACCAAATATCAACAGTGAAATTATCGTTCGGCTGTTGTGTTGTTTGCTGTTGTGTTGTTTGCTGTTGCGGTTGATTATTCTGTTGGTAAGACTGAACGCCTGCTTGTACAGCATTAGGAATACCAGCCCAAAAAGCGGCATCTGCTTGACCAGCCGCAGACAAAGCGTTTATCTGATTAGAGGCGTTTGCAGCTAGAGCATTACCAGCCATTTGGATTCCTGTACCCATAGAAGCAGTAGCACCAGATGCTCCTTTAAGAGCATCCATTATTTGATTATATTGGATCATATAATCTTGACCTGCTATGTTTGCTTGTCCTTCTGCTTTTCCCATTGCTGTGCTACCCATACCAGAAATACCACGAGCCGCTGCCGCTTTTGCATGACTCTTATTAAAATCACGAGTCATACTTTGACCAAGCGGTGTCATTTCGTATTCATATGGTGTATCATCCCATCCATCAACCATTTTCTTTCTGTTATATGCTTGTATCAGCATACGCTTTTCTTCGTCAGTGTAACCACCCATTGCTTCTAGTGATTCAGCAAAAGCGGCATCAACATCGTACATTCCTTCTTCATATCCTGGAAGACCTTCTGTGAGTGCCTGTAGTTCTTGCATCTGCTCAAGAGACATCATCCCACCTTGGGGCTGACCATATTCAATAGTTTGTCTTCCTGGCTGATAATATTTATTGTATTCAGCTTGACCAATACGTGAATCAGGATTTTGATCAATAAATTCTTGCCACGTTGGGACTGTGGAGATCATAGTATTAGTTGATCCTGAATGCTTCTGTTGGTAATCAGCAAACCTTCGTTCGTATTCTGCCATTGCTTGTTGGTCTCTAGCAGAAAGTGTTGGTGTGATACCAAGCATTCTATAATACTGTGGCATGACATCTTGACCAACCTGATACATAGGATCATGAAGACTCATCTGATAATCAGATAAATTCATCTGCTGATTTGTTGCGTAATCAGAAGCACTCGCACCAGCCATTGCCGCATCTGACTGTGCATCAGCGGCTTGGTCAGCAGAAATTAATCCAGTAACGCCTATAGCTACTGCCGCATAACTCATAACGGAATCTCCTTGTTAATAATAGAATCAAACTCTTCAAATCTGTCACACACTATCACACCAGACTTTTCTACCTCTTCAATAGAAGTAGCGTCTATTGCGTGAAATGTTGTCCATACTGTGTCTTCATGAATATAAAGAATACGCTTTGTCCCTGCTTTAGTAACTCCTTGATATGGAGCTTCAAGTGTCACTACTTCAGTTCCATCATAAACAGAAACAACGCCTTTAGAAATAACGAAAGGGTGCTCAAATAAATGTATTCGTGACATAACCAACTGACCCTTTGGCATAGATATTTCACGTGTGTACAAAAATGGAGTGAACGTGTGCTTAACAGGTAAGATCTCATTAAGTTCATCACCACGTTCAACTGATTCTTCTACACCAAGCATACGATCATGCAACTCCATAATCCAATCACGGTACTCAGGGAGTGATAATTGTTTTTCTGGGATTATTTTTTGTAAAGGATTCATATACCCAATCCAAAAATGTTATATGCCACAAGGCTCGCAACTAAACTAATGAGTAGGAATATTGCCCTGACTAAAGGGCTAGGCTTGTATTTAGAATTTTTACCAAGAAACTCTTTGAATGAGTACTCAATAACTAATGTAAGTATAAGTCTTAAGAACATTTTAGTAAAGCCCTTTTTATTTAACTCAGTTTCCTTAAAATACACTCACATTCAGCGGCTACTGTGTTTATGGTATAAACTGCATCAGTGTCATCTACAGTAGAAACAATCTCGATGTAATCCCCAGCTTGTAGATCAATCTCGGTTTGTATACCTATTGATAAATCACCGTAAGATGATCCACGACTATAATTACGTTGACGACCCAAAGTATTGAAAGTTGCTCCATTAATAAGGATGCTAGACATCAGTGTCGTTCTTCCTGTACCACCTTGTGTTGCTCCACAATTATAATAAATTGAGTATCTGCCATCAACATTAACTGTTATCTGCTGTGGGTTGACTGTGGTGCTGTGGGTGAAAGTTGGGTCTGTAGCGATTGGAGTACCATCCCAAGTTATTACGCTGTTTGTGCCATTAGCTCCACCAATGTTTTGAGCCGCTGACTTAGTCAGGTGAATAAATGGTAATGCACTACCAGAACTACCACTCCCTGCTCCAAGCACCTTGAGATTACCACGCCAGTCAATAAAATCTCCGCCGTCAGCAGTTATGTCCACCACAGCCTGATAAGCGTTTGAGTATGTACTCTTACAATGGATAATCATCGTGGCTATACTCACATGCTCAACAGAAGGGAACCCGTCTAGCTCAAGATTAGCCAGCTCTGTTGTTGCTCCTTCTTGTGCGTCAGCAAGTGTGAGATATTCATTCTCACCCATAACGATATAGACTTTATTCGTTGTGTCGTTCCCAGCAAACACATGAGCTAGGGTGTATTTGTTGTTGGCAACCTCAGTCCTTTGCCAAACAGCTCCAGTCCATTCATTATAGTAAGGAAAGCTCACTCCCATATCAACCAAAGCCGCAGAAGCTGTGGTTGCTCTCCAATAACCACTGGCTCCATCTTTGTAGTATATACGATAAGTGGTTTGTTGAGGATTAGAAATCTCTATATCTTCATCATAGAACTCCCCAGCACTGACTGACTGCATCTCACAATGAGCATCTAACGTACCACTACCAATAGTTACAGACGGAAGAAAACCTTCCTTCCATTGCGCACCAAACAGGTCATGGAAATAATCATGCGTTGCCCAGTCCATAACCATTCCATGACGCTCATCACCTAATATGATTGCTGTGTTGTTAGTGGCATCCCAATACAGATTAGCTACGAACACCAATCCTTGACCGAATGTCCAAGGTGTTTGACTGGAAACAAGCGTTCCTGTTCCGTCATAATAAATGAACCACAGACCTTCTGTGTCTGTTATAGTAACAGTCTGGGCAGTTTTAAATTCTTTCTTTACACCTAGCTGATAAAAATAGAAGCTATCTTCAGTTGCCTGTGGTTCAATAGTAAATGTTCTTGTACCATCAACAAAAGATATATCACCCATGCTTGTCGGTGTATTAAGATCAAAACCACATGGTTCTCTTGTCACAGAAAGCAAAGCGTTTAAATTATTCCAACTAAAACCATCTCTAGTTACTAAGAAATCCCTTAACAAACGTAACCACTTATCAAGCTCCGGACCATCCATCGGCCAATCAGTATCACCAATTCTGGGAGGTGGTTCTATATCGAATCTGCTCATGAGTCTAGTACCTCAATGTCTTCTTCGGCATAAATGATCACAGGATCTATTTCATCTGAACAGCTTATTTCATAACGTCTTGAGCGATAAGTACCCATCGGACCTAAATCAATGAATTGCTCCTTACTTCCGATAGGACCTGTTTGTATATTTATATAGGGAGACCAGACATCTGAACCATTGTCCGCATAACGAACACTAACAGTGCCATCACTGAAAAATCCTCGCCTTAACTTTAATCTGAAATTTATTACTCTCTTTCTTTTTGATGTATCATGATCCATCCATAAGGTACGACGTATCATTTTAATAGGTTCGCCGTAATCATCCATGTGTAAAGTAGGGGCTAAAGAATTTTCATCTTTTAACAAACCCAACACTGGTAATCTGTTGGTAGAATAATTGTAATTACTCCCTTTGTCTAAAAAATAAGTTGCCCCAACAGAAAGATCAAACACACCATTTGTTCCTACAAGATTTGTGAATTTGTTGTCATTTGAATCCCAAGAAACCCAGTTTGACCACACATCATTTTTAATGTCATAAACTAAAGTAAATCCACCAAAACCAAATATACTAGAACCAAAAGTCAGACCATAATCCAAGACATACAGAACAGTATCATTATAAGGTAAACTATAAGCGTGGAAATAGCGGGATTCAAATTGTTCAGTTATGGAGGGCAAAGCTCTGTGAAGAACCTCTTGGATTGGCGCTGATATATTCTCAAAGTTCCTGTTTCTTATTCTCCCCACTGCTGGTAATCCATCGACAACAAAAACACCGTACAGAGCATTGTCAATAGTTACCAAAGAATCAGCAGCAAGTAGACCCACTTCTAACAGTGACCCTTGAATTGATGAGTAAGGAGTTACGCCATCATCATAAAAGAATTCAACAGCTTCTTCGCCACAAACACCAAGGTCTCTTTTAAATGAGTATATCCCTACGCCTATGTCTCCTTTAGCATCAGAAGAAAGTGGGCTATCTGAATCAAGCCAATAGTCGTGATCAAGTTCACCAGTCGCTGGATTGACTCCTGTGAAAGACACTTTATTTGAATCTTGAGACATAGCAAAAAATCTTAAGTTTTGATAAGCTATGCTAATAGCATCAGTAGGAGCACCAGCTCCAGCGAAACTCCATGTAGCACAAGAATCATCGGTATACAACATTTTACCATGAGCAGCATAAAGTACAGGAGTTCCATCTAATTTCTGACCATCAGCAAACGATACATCGTTATTGTGTCCTATTAAGCCAAGTTGAGAATTAATAAATGTAGCTGTACCCAAACTTGTATCAAACACAAACAAATAAATACCAGCGGCAGAAGATGCTTGAATATCTAGAGCGAAAATTAACTTTTTCTCCGCTTTCCAGTAAAAGGAACCTGCTGGAGTAACGCTGGACACTACACCAAATATAGAAGTATCTATTTCTATAAAGCCGCTTGTATCAATAAGACCACGTCGTCTTTGAAAAGCCAAACCAACATTAGGAACAGAAGAAAACACACAATTTAATACGTCCTCAAACTCATATGATACTGTTGAAGAGAAATTGTATGTAGGCTTATCGTTTATAGGTATTTTAGGCATGATGATTCCTTTAAGCGTAAGTCTCAATGATCATGTATCCATCTTTTCCTGCTTCACCAGCTTGTCCACCAGAAGTGTTATCGCTATAGCCACCACGACCACCAGAACCAAGAACAGTTGAATCACCTTGATGGGCGTAACCTTTTCCGTTACCAGCACCAATCGCTCCTGCTGAAATTGTAGAACCGCCTGCTATCTCAAAGCCAGAGGGTGTTCCAACCTTACCCAAATAGAGAGTAGGAGTTGCTGTGGTGTTGTTGGCACAACCGATTGAGGCCTCATGACCATTTGAACCTTTTTTAATGATACCAGTTGTTTGATCAGGAGCAGGATCAGAAGTATAACCACCAGCACCATTATCACCAACGGCTGTGTTACCAATAGAAGCTCCTGAACCACCTTCTCCACCAGTTGCTCCATAAAATAGTGGACTTAGGTAAGTTTCTCCACCGTCAGAACCAAGTGCTCCGATTGCACCACCCGCTCCACCAGCTCCAATAACAACATCATGAGTAGCCGCTCCAGATATTGTTGCAGACGAGAGAAACTCAACAAGCCCACCTCCACCACCTGCTCCAGCGATACACGTATGCGTAGCGGCATTCGCTTGTCCAGCACCACCACCACCACCACCACCACCAATACAGATGATTCTCCACAAACGCCCCCTTGCAGGAACTGTCCATGTAGCAGAAGCATCAAAATACTCAATCTGAATAAGCCCAAGTCCAGCGACCGAGGTACTGTATTGGTTGACAATAAACAGCACTGTTTCGCCACCTGTCATTGGTGTAACGAATGTGACAGTTGTAGAATCAGTCTCAGCATAATCAGTAACAGGTATTTTACGAACACCATCAACGTATACTGAAAGACTTCTGTTATTAGAAGAAACAACATACTCATTCGTCAATGTGAACACAGTCTGGGCGGCAAGCGCCGTTTGGACTTCTTGTGTCTCAAATATAAGATTACCAGAAGTGTATGGAGTAATATAATCATAATCAAACTGAGTTGTGCCAAGACTGTCTTTAATTATGATATGATATTCACCAACACCATACAGTGCCGCAGTACCAGCCGCACTGAGTGTATAAGGATTAGAAGCCTCTATGGTTAGATTAACATCAAGATACACAGGCTTGTGGTTTGCTGTGCCAGTCAACCCTGCTGAGAAAAACTCCACAGTACCAAGAGACAGTGTCTTGTCTGTTGTTTTTACTGGTTGTAAGAATAGTTGCCATATATCAGCCATTTTGTACTCCTATCATTGCATTAACATGCTCAATTTCAAAGCCTAAAACATTGGTAGCAAGACCAGAAAAAGTATTTGCGATAATGTTGTAGGCAGTTCCACTAACAGCATGTTCTGGGGCGATCCTTACTGCCAACCCGTATTTAATTGGCTCTAACCATTCCTCTGGAAAATCATATTCATCATTTGTGTCTGTGACTAACTGTATCTGGCGATCTAAGTCCAAAACTAAACGATCAAGGTTATTGTCGCTTGTCGACCAAACATAAAGATGACCAGTTGATCGCTGTTTATCAAAATAAATCTGTGTCACTGTTCCTTGTGTGTCTTTATTTGTTAATGAGAAGTAGTCACTACGGCTTAACAGGTTGTCGTCATCTATCGGAATTTCCTGTCCTGTACGGGTTAGGCGTGTGGCTGCGAATACCCTTGTGGGGCGGTACAGTGCCTCTGACGTGGGGTAATTATACAAAAAGTTGCCATCTGTAGCCGCACCAGCCACACCAGTCGTAATTGTAACCTGTGTCGCACTATCAACACTAGCAATAGTGTCCCAATGAATAGTGTTATCGTCAAGCTTTATACCAATGATATCAGCGGCTGTCATATTACTTGAATCCTCCACAGTTATCACTGTGTCGGTAGCAACAAGATCAGCATCAATTGCGTCTTCGTAATAATTAATGGCTCCTTTGCTGGTGGAGTTTGGTCCGAGAAAATACTTTCTTTGCCCTTTTACAAGGAACACTGTGGCAAACTCGCGCAACCATAAAAGATTCTGTACTTGCCAAGTCTTGAGCATCATATTACAAGCTTCAATTGTTTTTGAAACATGCTCAGGACGTGGGTCTGCTGGTGGAGAATAAGCACCAACTAAGCGAAGTGCTCCATTAATTACATAATCTCTTGTGTATCCTGTTATTGTGTCTCCAGAAGTAGGCATTAGCTCTCCTCCGTAAGTGTGTAGTCATCCGGATCTAATGGGTTCACTGTTACTCTCATATCAGTACCCTCTGGTCTCGTCCAAGGCACTGCTTGTCTGTCAGGCTTAACACGCAATGAATCCTGTGGGTGTCGCAATTCAAAATCTTCCTTACACACCATTAATCCGTCCCACGTTTTTTGTAACTCGCTGGCTTTGAATTCAAAACCACAGCGGTCACACACCGCATTCCAGTCACCTTTTTTATATGTTGAATCAGGCATCAACTGGCTCCTCAACTAATTGTAAGCTCATGTCAGCAAGTGCGGTTTCCCATGTCCAACCATCAGCAGAGAAATACTTAGTGATTGTTGGACCTGTTGCTTTGATGTCAGTATCCATACCGGCATCAACAACAGTATTAGCTCCATAGTGAGAAGCTGGTCCAGTTGAAGGTCCATAAGAATCACAAAGAGCCATACTGAAAGTATGTATACCGCCATCATCAGGGTCAAATGCTTCAGCATAGGTGTTGGCTTCAGTTTGTTTATCTGCCTTACAGAACATGAAACATCGTCCGATTATTTCAGTGTATGGTCTTTTCATGCTATACCCCACTTTGATTTTGCATAATTATACGCCGCTACAGGGTCAACTGCTGAGTTAGATATTATAAGACCATAAAAATCACCTTGCCATAAAGATGGCACACCATTACTACAGCTTATACCTAAATTATTAAATGCAAGGCCGGTTCCTATACCAAGTACATCAGTTCCAATAAAAACACCATTTACATAAACATTCAGAGTGGTTCCCTCCCAAATAGCTTGGGTTAAAAATGGTCCATCTATTTGGGAGAATGTCTGATCAACTTTCAGCCGATCAGAACTGACTCTAGTCCGAGCCAGAACCCTATCGTGCCTTATTCTAATATCTTGATAGCTGGTTGAGGTGGCATATGTTGTGAAGGTAGCATACGGACCAATCTCATTAGGGTCACAGACAACTAGCCAAGAGACAGGCTTAGTGACATAATCAAAGGCTGAACCACCGGTAGCAAGTAGTGTATCCCCACCATCAAAATTAACCAAATTAACTGACTCTTCATCATATGAAGGCTTCTGGGCAGAAGTGCCTTGAGTAAAAGTTGCCCCAACACTTCCTGTAGTGTTCACTTGCCCTACAGGTTGCGCTCCAGCATCAGCAACCAACTGGTCAGTGTCTGGGGAAATTTGATACATTGCTGTTGGGTCAACTAAATCAGCGAATATCAATAGATCAGCATCAGTAGCGGGGTCATACGCACCGCCACCACCGCCACCGCCACCACCAGTAGTTCCACCAGTAGCTCCAATTCCCTTATGTCCTCTTAATCGTCTCATATTAACTCCAAGTATATACTACAAAGACTAAAAAATAAAGCCTGTTATTACTGAGGCCAATTGACAGACATACCAAAAAACTTATAGAATGCTTGCCCGATAGCCGGACGCTTCTTGTGAACCTTTGGGAACTTGCAACGGTAATGGTAATCGCACCGAATGGCATACACCATAGGAAGCATTATCCACCAGAACAAGAATATGTTTAATCTCTGATACCATTTCATGTTTTTGGTAACTCCTTTGCAAGTTGGATAAAACGGTTTGAGTAGTCTGCCGCAGTATCGTCTTTCGGTTTAGGGGTCGGGCAAACAAAGTTTATCTGCTCTTGGTTGAACCCCATCTGAGCAAGCTTCGCTACCCATTGCCCATAGAGTGCTTGACTAGGTATTTCATTAGGACGTGGCATCGATAATCTCCTCTTCACTCCATACAAGGTAGTTAGGGTCAGCCTTGATAATGTCAACCGAACTGTAAGGACATACAACCTTAATAGAATAAGCATTAGGGTTGGGGATTGGGCTTTGTCCTGTTATATCAGAAAAAGATAATACTATGTTCCCATACTCAACCATAAAGCTAGGCTGGAATGCCATTTCTTCTGATGTGCCATTACCCGTCCAAGGTGTTGTTATAATAAGTTCCCACATTAGTCTATCCCTTCAAAAGTGTAGCCGCTACCATTGTATACATTGAACTCAGAAATACCCCATCCGTTTTGGCCTTGAGATAAGGCAATACCAACATTTGTGGTTTCTGTTCTTGGCGATGCGTCTGTATAGGTTACGGTAACAGTGCCGCCGGAACTATTACTTAATATTGCCGTGATTATGGCCTGACCACCAACCATAGTCACTTGGCTCCTTAATGTCATAGGGTCTGTTTGTGCCAAAGCTGCGGAACTAGCCCTAAGTGCGTATGAATTAGACGTTACCTCATATATTTGAATTGTGTTTCCAGCTTCATTAAACGCAACCATATAACCAGATATTACCTCTCCCCCATGATCGGTTATCCAATGGAAGTTTGCCGCAAATCCGGATGTCGCGCTAAGTGGTACAGACTTAGTTTCTAACCACACATCTGAAAAACCTGCATCAAAGCCGGAGCAATTATTTAAGGCTGTTTTGTGTACGACTATATCATTCTGAATATCGTGCATTCCGGCGAACGCTGTCCAACTAAACCCGCCGCTAGGTGTTGGCGTGTGGTCTGGTAATTCCGTACCGTTCACATCCACGAACGTGTCAACAATGATCGGCGTTATCTGGTCAGTGTAGAGCTTGTCGGGGACTAGGATTTTTTCTGCTCTGGCTTTAAATGAAATTAATGCCGACAACTGCGCATAAACTGTTGATGGTATAGTTACTGGTATTATTGAAATTAAATTGAAACTTGAATCCGAAGCTAGCTTTAAATAAAAGAATATCTGCCCATTTGTTTTATCCAAGATAGAAACGCACTCATAGGTTTCATTATCCACCATAGAGGCCACATTTGCGATATTAGACCCTAAACTATAAATATCCAATCTCGGAACAACCCCTCTAGGGTAAAAACTTCCAAGTGTGTTAAGTATATTTACATCACCTGAATTAGCGAACCCAAACATGGAGTCGCTATAAACATTAGAATAGTCAAGATATGTCTTTAAATATAAACCCAAACCATCTTGTGCTGTCAAAGCTTCACTATAGACCCCATCGGTGCTATTTGCCGCTGATATTGAACTCTGTAATAACTCACCAGAAGTTATTCCTAGTTTACTCCCTGCCACAATAAAACTACCATCAAGCATCTCAGCAACATCATCAAGCACCTGACCATCTGACAGCGTTTCATTCGCCATGCCAGAGAAGTCAGCAAGCAGTTCGTTGTCAGCGGCATCGGTTGGTAGGTCGAAAGTGTAGCCATCCTGTCGCCATAGTTTGTAGTCGTCAGCCTCACCACCAATGGAGCAACGCAGACCCTTTTTAACGGCTGTGTTCTTTGAGGTGGTAGTATAAGAAATTGTATGTCCAGAATCAGAGACAGCAGTTATCTTTGTAGTATCATCAATACAGGTTATAGTATTTGTTGTTCCTCCTGTAGCAACAGAACCTCGGCTAATTCCACCACCACCAGCAATTTTCTCAAGGATAACAAGGTTTGTTGTATTCATTCCAACCAAGAAAGAATCTTCACTTGTGAATGTGTCGTCTTCAACCCTTGTCCATAAGTAACCGAATGAAGTTAGTTTGGCTTGAGTAACTGCGGCCACTTCAGAATCGACTCTATAACAAGCGCCATTTCCACTACCACCATTAACATCAACCTTGTTGCTTGCAATGATAAGCTTGCTTGACCAGCCTGATGCTCCAGCCACCCAATCACCATCCCCACCAAGATCACGATCACTGCGATCGAAGCCATCCTCAAACACCGGAGTAATCTGATCGGTGTAGAGGGTTGAGGGGATAGATAATTTATGCAAAGTTGAAACCCTACTATTCGCGCATGAGAAAGCCAGATAATTATCTGCTGTGTCTGCCAATGGTAATATGGTTATTAACTCATAATCTGAACTTGCTGGGAGTTTCGCAAAGTGATAAACAAAAGAATTGGTTTCATCAAACAACATAATTCTATCTGTTTCAAGTATACCATTAAATGCTGGCAAGTCTAAAACCCTTTGAACCGTTCCTGTGCTGTACCAGTATCTATCCTTCCCGCTTAATAGACTTCCGTCTTGTACTCCCGACAATAACCTTACAGCCGGTGATGTTGGTATAGTTGCATCCGGCGTTAGGAATAATCCACCAAAAGAACCGTTTACAAAAGATTGCGTGAAAGCAACAACCCTACCATCTGATATATCGATTTTGTCTGTTGCCCTTAATTGTGCGCTAAAATCTGCGCTTGGTGTCGCCTCAAGAACTCCTGTGTTAATAGCTAAAGAGCCACCACTTATAATCCCAGTCAAACTACCTGCACCAATCTCAGGGGAATCATCCAACACCTGACCGTCACCAAATATCTGGTCAGGGTTGTTAGTGAAATCAGTGCGGAGAAGATATGAGAGGACGGCTCCACCAGCCTGTTGCATGGTGGTTCCTGCTTTGTGGAAGAATTTTCTTATATGTGATGGTGATAAACGTCTCACATTTACACCTTATTGATAAGAGGAAATAGCCCCTCGAAAGGGGCTATTGTTTTACTTCTGAAGTTCAATGATGATGGTTCCGTTGCTACCAGCATCTGCAAGGCCAGCAGTGGTGATAAGAAGATCACCAGTTTTTCCTGCACCAGCATTATTTTGTAGATGGGTTCCGGTATCTGAGAACCGTAAACCGTCACTGCCAGCAGGCAATGAGAAAGCGTGGACATTAGCAGTAGCATCCCAATTAAGTTCAGCTGACATACCAATTAGCGCCCATTGGATAGCTCTGATTTTGTAATCAGTTGGCGCTCCAGAAAGATCAGAAGCATCAATGATAACAGTATCTGTTTCCTCTCCAGATGCATCACCAATGATGTCAATCTGGATAGTAGACACTTTAGAACCATCAAGGAGTTTTCTTATAGTGACTGTATTAGCCATAAGTCACCCCCTATCTTTCTTTGGCGGCAAAGATGTAATCGACGCTCATTACTTTAGCGGCGGCTTCTCCGTTTTGAATACCAAAGGAAATAGTCAGCTCCTCGTCGTCAGGAAGATTAGTGACAGCAAGAGTTCCTTTTTTCACATCGTTGACAAAGTACTCAACAGCATCAACACCGTTGTAATAGAACCCAACAGAGAGATAAGTGTCGTCAGCCACAGTAGCAACAGCAGTCGCCGAAGTAGCTGTGTCGTCTTTCTCAACATGAAAATCAAGGTTTGCGTCACCATCATCCTTCTGGAAAAAGACACCGTCAGTAACATCAAGCGGAGTCGTGTCAGTGATCTGGAGACCCATGACAAAATCAGACTGAGTTGCGTCACTTACTTTGAAGCGAGCCTTGAACCAAAGCTTCTTTCCTTCTTCAAAAAGAAAGGACTCACCAACCTTCTGGAAGAAATCAAGGTCATTATCGCCTGCGGCATTGGTAATTACCAGAACACCACCGTCGGCATCACCAAGGGCTTCTGTTGCAGAACCAGTACCAGCTTCAGTTGTTGTGATTGTCCAGTCACCAGCTACATAACGATCGAAATCGTCAAAGAAGGTGTGGGCTTTGGTCGGGTCTGGGAGAACAAACATTCCGAGCGATTCACCACTCGGTGCGGTGGTAAGTCCACCTGGAAAACGTGTAGGCATGATCAGCACTCCTTTAAAGGAGCAGGGGAGCCGAAGCTCCCCCACTGATTATTGGTTACGCTCCTGGAGAACCATAGATCCCGCGAGGATCAGTGTTACCAAAGGAGCAACGGAACGACGCTTTGAACTTGGCATTACTTGTGTCAAAGTCATTGTCCATACCGAACGAGGTTGCTTTCCGCTCAATGTACTTCATGCCGTCAGGACAGTTAGTACGAATGAACCAAGCATCAGGATCGGTCAGGTAATGATTGACAGTAACGCCATTTTTGAACATACCTGTCGAACGCAAAGCGTTGATGGCATTGTTCGCAGTGTCGTTTTGCAGTGTGGACTTGAGAATCCGCTCAGCTTCAAACATCAATTCCTTAGGAATAATCAGTTTGTCAGGCATCATGGAAACTCTCAAGCCACGATCGTTGACGAAGTCGGCAATGTCGATACAAGCCTGCTCAAGAGCGGCTTCAGACAAGTCGGCGGCAACGGTTGGCTCGTTCTGGAAAGTTCCGCCAGCGGCGAGCGGGTGCAAAAGCGAGCAAAGTTCAACGCCGTCACCAAAGGTGTACGAACTGTTGAATGCACGGTTATACACATTCGCCCCAAGGATTTCCTTGGTTTGGCGCATGGAGAAGGCGAGCGCACGAGCATCACGCTTGCCAAGAACTGCGAGGTTGTACTGGTTGTCATCCATTGCTTCTTCAGTGATGATGAAGCCAAGAGCATATGTCTTATGGATGTAGCGGTTAATGAAACCCTGCTTGGCAACATCGTAGCCAAGCGGCTGACCTTCTGGTTTTTGAGCCGCAAGCCCAAATCCAGAAACACCGACGTCTTCAAGATACGCACGGGTGTCCGTCTCTTTTGCAAAGAGTTCAGTGTATTCAGTCGGCCATTCGTTATAAGCCTCTCCGTAGAATTTGTTGATTCCCGGCCAGAGAGCTTTAGCCAATGATCCAGTAGTAATAGGCATGATTTAACCCTCCTTAGGCGACGCCGGTTGTGCCGTCAACGTATTGATGATTATTCAGGCGTACCAGCACGAGCGGATAGCCACCAGTCAAATCGTTGTCGGGTTGTGGGACAGTTGCAAGAATCTGTACATCAAGTGTTGCTGTGGTAGCCGCATCACCTTGTTTAAGAACAGTCTTGGAGACACCAGTTACAGTAGAACCAGCAGTCACTGTCACGTTACAGTTCAATCCAACATCACCTGTTGTCCATGTGTCCGAATCACCCTGAATCATGAAAATGGTGTTTGGATCAGTGTCAACATATACGTACATCTCTGTGGAAGCCTTACGATACAGAACACCAAGGTCTCCACCATATAGAGGTTCAACACCTACCACAACACCAACCACGACATCAGTTGATGCGGCAATTTCAACCTGAGGCATTGGATAATCATCTGCGTATTTACTTCCCTCGTCACCTGTAATCTTTACCAAGTCACCAATGTAGATGGCATTGGCATCTGTAGCAGGAACGTAAAACTTACGAACGTTACCAGACCACGGACCACCATTGAGAGAGGAATAAGGACGCAGTCCAAACGGTTTATTTGAATTAGCCATTTGTTACTCCTTATTGAGTTTTTCGGTTTGAAGACCTTCACCATATTGGCCTTCGTCAGTTTTTGGTTGTAGTGCTTCCTCACTCTTGAGTACTTCTGCCTGTTTCGCCTGTTGGTCCTCTTTGTACCAGTCTTCAGGGATACGCATTAGATATCCTGTAATTCCACCGCCTACGGGCTTCGCAACTTTTGATCCTGGGATAGATCCCTCAGCAACAACAGGGTCTCCAAGTTTTTCGTCTGCTTCAACGAATTCATACCCAGCTTCCTGAGCTCTATGGAGTCTATCGTCAACATCATTGAACACCCTGTATTTGTAGCCTTCTTCTAGGCCTCTAAAGGACATTCTCGAACGTGCGCCTATTGGCGTTCTATTTTTCTTTGACCTGCTCGGTCTGTTTTTGGCTTCACTCATTCTAATTCTCCTATATCTTCTAAAGATTTGAAGTATTCTTCATGAGTCAGTGTACCGTGCTGCTTCACAAGTTGATCATACACTAACTTTTGGTCTTTTGACAAGCGTTTTATTGAAAAATCTGAAGAATCAGATTCTTGCTGTGATCCACCCTCTACTGCTGGTGGTGCTTCCTTTCGGTGATTTTCTTGTGGTGCTTTAAACATATCAGGAAACGCCTGCTCTACAGCGGCCTGTGTTTTCTCCAGTGCCTCTGCAAGTGGGTACAACTTCAGCATCGAAGTATTGTGTGCCACAGCAAAATCACGCATGTCTTGTCTCGTCTCAAACCACCCTTTGTTCTTATCAATCCACTCTTTCGCTTCAGGTGGAACATCTGGTGGTGTATCAGGTGGAACAGCTCTTTTTTCTTTTTCAATAATACCGTCAAGCTGTTCAACACTTTCAACATCACCAAGTTCAATAGCTTCCCTGCGCTTTGCTTGCAGTTGATTCAATCTGTTCTGAACCTGTCCTTCCACACTCTTTTTAAAGTGTGTTGCCATTGCTTCAATTGAATGACGAAGCTCTTTCAATTCCTTTGATTGACTTTTGATACGTTTAAAAAGTGGTTCTCGCTTTACAAATTCTTCTGCGCCAACCCAGTCATCCTTGTCGCCATCAAATTCATTTACAGGACGCCAACCTTTTGCACGGGCTATTTCTTCATAATTCGGTTCTTGATTGATTTCTTGGCCTTTGGCTTCTTGGCCTGTTCCTTCGGCTTCTCCGTCGCCAATTCCTTCTCCTGGGATTGGGATTCCTTCGTTTCCTTCGGCTCCTTCTTCTGTTCTTCCTTCGTCGTCGGCCATTGTGTTTTCTCCTCTTCGGCTATTTTCTCTGCGGTAAGTTTTTCGTAATCAACAACACCAAACTTCTTTCTAAGATACCTTGGCATTCCCATTTTCGCCTCCTGTTACAATGGCACAAACATCCTCATCATTTAACAGTCGGTAAATTTCATTTGTCTCAGGGTCTTTGATAATAAAACCACCATACTTGGCGAAAGCGACTCGGTCGCCAACTTTACACCAAGGCTCACCATCATCAAAAGCCTTGAACGCTGTCATTCCTAATGAGATTACTGTGCCATAGATCTGTGCCTCGCCCATACGCTCTCGCGCTTCTATTGGTATAAAAATACTCCCCTGCTTCTCGTCAACTTTGTCTGGCATTACTAGGACTCTGTGTCCTGCTGGTTTAATCATTTGTTGCCTCCTCTAAGAGATGTTGTTTGTATTCCTTAACTTCATTCGGTATCTGGAGGATAAGGTCTAGTCCCTGTATCTTCCCCACCGTCAGGCTGTACTCCTGTGCCGTCTTGTCCGAGTTCTCCAGCGAAAGGCAAGCTCCCCTGTCCAGATAGTGCCTCTGGGTTAGCTGGCATTCCTCCAGGAACTTGAACACCTTCTTGGTTGTTCTGTGGTGAAGCCAATCCTCCAGCTCCTCCACCGTTGCGTCCATCACCACTGCTGGCTTGTCCATTTGCTCCTCCTTGCGCCTTTATGCGCTCGATCTCTAGTTTAGTGTCGTTCTGGATAGCCTTTACCTGTCGGTCAATGGTTTCTAACATATTCATCACAGGTGTGCTATCGGCCTCTGCCAATGTCTTCTTTGTTCTAGCTTTTACTTCATCTATTTGTGATTCAAGAAGTTCCAATTCATATGGAAGCTTTTGCATTTCCATATCAGTCTGCTTTTTAGACTCAACTGTCTTCAACTGCATCTCAATAGCTTTTGGATCAGGTGGCTGTTGTGGTAACTGTATCTTGCCTTGTTGATCAGTAGGAATAAGAATGTTTATATTCTGGGCATCAATGGCTTCATAGTATTGACGAAGTATCTCCATCTTTGCTTCAGGTAGTGGGTTCATCTGCAATGTCTGCATAAGCGCCTGAACCCTTGCAAGTTTGGTTGCCTCGTTACTAAGGTTAGGATCAGCAACAGGCTGAACATTTAAATCAGCAAAATTGTAGTCAGAACGGAATACTTTCTGCTGCACGTCCAAAATACGGTAATATTCTTCTTCGTTCAGGTAAAGTCCGTTTAACCTGTATATTTTGGCAAATTCCTGCTTTAATGACCTAAATATCCGCTTATAGATGGCCGTAAACACCTTCAGACCCTGTTCAATTACCGCCAAGGTAGTTGTGGCAGGGGTGTTTTGGCTTGGAGTTTCACCAGTCATTGTTTCCGAAACGCTCGCCAGCTTCATACCAGTATCATTCAACATACCCAACAGGCTGAACAACACATTGCTCGGCTCCTTCGTAGGTAATGGCACGATATTGTCCTTAATTGTTCCACCAACAACATCAACAGGTTTCCACTCTCCAGGCCTGAACATCATCTTACCACCTTGGAACCTTGCCCCTCTACCAATGAAACCACCCTGAACAGTAGCCAAGTGTCCAGCATCAAGTAAAATATTGATAGTCGTGTTGATAGACTCGTTGATAGGTCCGAGAAGATGGGCGAACCCAAGTGCGTAGAATTTGCCACTCGGTGAAGGAATAAAGAAATATGCTGTGAAATAATCAACAGCAGTGATTTTCTTGACTTTGTTCTTGTCGTTGATTTCAATACCAGTATTATCATAACGTGCAGTCAAACGAACAAGTGTTCCACTCGCTTTATGTATTGTGGCAATATATGGTTCTTCATAACCGTCGCCGTCAAGGTCTAACCACCTGTGCTGCTCAAGGAAAGTCTCTTGGCGATCTTGTTCCTCGTCAACGTCCTCCATATAATCTGCGTCACAATCACAGTACATACCAGACCGCTCGCGCTCGATGACGTCATTTTTATAAAGGTGTATTATATGAGTGACACGTCTGCAAGTCGCGAGCGATTTGGTATCCATGTGTACAACAACATCCAACGGCATACAAAGCTGGCTGGATGGTCGCTGTAAAAGAGGGTCGAAAAATGTTTTGCGGAATAGAGTTCCAACGACGGGTAGGCTGTGTAGGAGCTGGTCGGTGTTTTCGTCCCATTCAGTCATTTGCTCCATGAGCTGATAACTCATATGCTCGCTCACTCGCTTCGCTCGTGCCGCTTTCTTTTGGTCTGGGTCTTCACCCACAACAGCCGCTTTGACCACACCCTTGTCGTTCACAATGTTCGGGTAGGCTCGTGCGGCAAACTGGATAGCACTTGTGGCAATCAACGGGAACTTGACATTACTTGCGTTCTCCCAAGGGTAGTTCTTCTTTTCCGTGATTTGCTCGGCTATCTTAATACCCTCTTCGGTCTGGGTCTTCCAGTCCTTACGGCTGCTGTCGTCAAGGTCAAACCCAGTCATTACCAAACGGGCAATGTTCTCTTGCTCCTCCTTAGACAGGTCTTTGGCAATGTTCGGGTTATCTATGTTATCGATAAGGAACTCAACAGGGCGCTTTTTCTTTTTTGTCTTTTCCATGTTTACCTCTTCCCTAATAGCCAGTCACTTTGGACTGTCCAGTTAAATCCACAAAAGGTTCGTGTTCGAAGTCATCGTAATGGTCGATTGTTGTGCCGTTTGGCATGATAATGGAACTGTTATCGTGCATGAAGAGACGTGTACCGATATATTGTATAGCATCGTGTATGTGTGAGAATTGGTTCTTGACTGCTTCCTCAACGAACATTCCAGGCATGTTTGCGATTTCACGATATGCGTAACCTCCATCAAAGCCTTGGATCGTTAACGGGCAACCCTCTGGGTCAATCAATAAGGCTGGTTGTCCATTCCTTAGCATCTTCCTTAACTGGTTTGCGACTGACTCTCGGCGTGGCTTCCATGACTGGATACCATCCTGAGGCCAAATCTCCTGACCCATCTCACGGGACTTCAGTATAATATAATCACGAGCCGACATTTTAATACTATCTCGCATCTTACCCATCGGGTCTGCGTAGTCCACAAATTTACAGCCATGTGGAAGGTTAAGGTTCCCCCACAGTATAAGTGCCTCAGTCGCTTCGGTAATACCACAGTCGTCAAAGCAAAACTCCTTAAACAACCTCCACTGTCCGTCCGGCGTGATGTACGATAACATAATAGCTGGACTCAAACCAGTATTATCCCATCCTCTGTAAATCGTGGTGGGGTGCTGTGGGGGTATGTCCTCGTTCGCTACGTGCATTCCGTGGTTGAACTCAGGGTATATTCGCTTACCTATGATACTGTCAAAACTACACTCATACTCACGGTTGTACTCTTCCTCCGTCATTGTGCGACGGGCATCAGCCAATTCCTCGTCGTCCAGTATACCAGTCTCGCTTGCCTTTAAGACTGCATGAAACCAATCGGGGTTTGACTGGGCATAACATAACTTATCGTAGAAATCATTTCGTCCGTTCGGTGTACCAGAGAATACACACCACCCTTTTCTCTCACTAAGGGCAGGCCGTAATATCGATGAGAATATACTAGGGTTGCATTGAGCGTATTCGTCAAGTACGGCTCCATCACAGTAGATTCCCCGTAGTGCGTCTGGATTATCCGCCCCAAACAATCTGATTTGGGAGTTGTTGGGTAAACTGACTCTGGTTTCACTTTCGCTGTACTCCCTTCCAGGAACTGGGTCTGTAAATCTTTTAAGGTAATCCCAAGCCAAGGTCTTGGCCTGCTTTAAGAATGGCGCTATATAAACATATCTTCCGTGATGCTTGTCATCACTCAATGCTCGCTTAATCAACTGGTTCAACAACATGACCGTCTTTCCCCAACGACGGTGTATTACCACTACACTGAATCGGTGGGCATCCAACTGGTTGTGGATAACCTGCTGTTGCTTTCGGGGGACATATGGTATACGAACTATTTCTTTATTGTCGTCACTCATCTATTTTCTCTGTCGCCTCTGGTGTGACATCTATTTCTAATGCTTTCTCGGTGGCCTTGGCGGGATCCATCGGTCCTCCCTCCCATACAAACACATGCTTCACCGGTCCTCCATCTGGGTCAGTATGGCGGTTGTTCACTTCTCGTGGAACTAACTTAGGTACAATATCTCGGTAGAAGATACGCCTGTTCAACTCTGACGCTCTTACCCATGCTATCATCTCTTCATCGCCACCCAATGTCTTGTAGACGTTCTCCATACTATCACGCATGTTCGTCCTTCGGCGAGCAGGGGTACTCATCGCTTCTTCCTCCGTTATTGGTGGGTTGGGTAATTTGGAGAGTTCCATGCCGAAAACACTACCACAAAGTATTATGAGTCGCAAGTTAAAAAACTGTTCTCTCTAAACGATAAACACTCGAAATTTCGTATACGGGTAGACCCCGACGTGACCGACGCCGAAGGGGGGGTGGTGACGACCACCGAAAACGAATCCCGCCCGAATCGGTAAAGAATCGCATAGCGCCTATACCCTAGCGATGCACAGTGGATACTCGTAAGATGATCGGCGGTGGTTTGTTTGGCATTTGGCATTTGGCATTGGCACATGAGCGAATGGGGATTGGCTGTGTTTGATACCACAGTGGGCTGTGTGGGAATAAATACCTATATAGCGTCCCACTAAAAAATTTTTAAAATATTTTAGTACTCGCACACGGCGGCAAAGGTAAAAAGGACTTTTTTAATCGCTTAAGATTGCGTTATATCACCCAGCCCCTACCCGACAGCCTATAAAGGAGAGACAAAGGACGCTAGTATCCTTATTTAACGTATTTGCCAAGTAATAAGATCACCTTTAATGCTTATTTACCGTAAATCGTGTAAAAACAGACACTTAATACGTAAATACGATAAATACGTTGCATTGCTTAAATAATTTTGAAAATTTTTTAACAGCGCCCCTAATAGGTATTGCGTATTTTGTAGCAGATTGTAAATTATTTTAGCGGCATAAGTTGTTGTTTTTAAAGCCCTTTTGCCTTAACTGATAAAAAAGTTAAAATAAGCACTTGCAAATCGTTTTTGTTAATGCTATATCTTTAACTACATAACGGCGACATATCCACAAGCCGTATAATTATTTAACGGGCAAAAACGCCCCCCTAGAACTGGAGGAAATTATGGCAAAGCAAAACACAGCAAAGAAAAACGAAGCGGTTGTAAGCCAAGTGCAATGTAGCAAGTGTGGTGATTTTGTACCTGCCGACGGTACACAGCAACGCAATGGCAAGCATTACTGTGTTGGCGGTGCTGGTTGCAGTGGCAAAAAGGCCACCACCAAAACCGAAACAAAGGGTAAGGCCACAGCCAAGCAAGCAACCAAGGTAAATAAAAAGCTTGCACGTGATGCGCAGGTGATTGAAATTTTGGTAACAGCCAACCCAAAGAAAAAGGGTAGCATGGCGCACACGCAATACAACCTGTACAAAAACGGGATGACCGTTGGCGAATTTTACAAGGCGTGTGCCGATTGCAAAAGCAAATTGCACCCCGCAGGCGGCGACCTGAAATGGAACAGCGAGCACGGTTTTATTAAATTGCACAAGGACCAAGCCGCTTTTGATAAGGCCACCAAATAACAGCCACCGATTAACCTTAACACACGCCCCCATTGCCAAACGGTGATGGGGGTTTTTTATTGCCTGTACGCCACCCAATACGCCACCCAATACAGCACCCCAAGATTTGCCACCCTAGCTAACAGCGTCCTGCTCAAGACATCTTTACACACAAGCCCTTACCTTACCCCTAGCGCAAACCTTTGAGGACATACAGGCAA
>Ga0316189_10000296_pt1 | contig 48813 bp, 44 predicted proteins | sample LowCovwburrow_MG_FD_204930 | JGI IMG/M metagenome (GOLD analysis project Ga0316189, IMG submission 204930) | Coastal sediment microbial communities from Maine, United States - Lowes Cove worm burrow | ecosystem: Environmental > Aquatic > Marine > Coastal > Sediment | place: USA: Maine... | reverse complement strand
CGGGATCTGCGCGACAAATACGGATCTCGAGTATTATTGGAAGACGGTATGAGTGTTCATACCTCCTTGGATACAAAGCTGCAGACATATGCTGAGGACTCGCTGCGCCGGGGCCTAGTGGATTATGATCGTCGCCATGGATGGCGCGGGCCGCTCGCGAAGATCACTGTTGGGGATGACTGGCCGGAACAGTTGTCGGCTAAAGAGTTCGCACTGGGCATCGACCAGTGGGAAAAGGCTGTCGTGCTTAACTTGGAGACTGAGGGCGCACTGATTGGCTTAATCAGTGGCCAGATGGGATACATTCCCTTTGAGGAAGTTAAATGGGCGAGAAAATGGATTCCAGGCGATCGAGTAGGGTATGAGCCAGAAGATATAGGGCAGGTCCTTGCGATCGGTGACATCATTGCCGTCGAAAAATTGGCCGACGCAGCGAAGGTCGATGTTAGTCGTTTGGTTTTTGAAGATTTTGGCGATAGGCCGATGGCCGACCAATACGCGCTCCATCAAATTCCTGAAATTGAGGGAGCATTGGTCGCGCTTGACCCTCACACAGGCCGCGTTCTAGCGATGGTTGGCGGATATGACTACGGGCATAGCCAGTTTAATCGTGCTGTTCAGGCTGACCGACAACCGGGTTCTGCGTTTAAGCCGTTTGTGTACGCAACGGCTCTATCGGATGGATTTACGCCGGCTTCGCTCGTCCTTGATGCACCCTATGTGATTGATATGGGGCCGGGTAAAGGCAAATGGAAGCCGATGAATAGTTCTAATAAATTCTACGGTCCAAGTACGTTGAGGCTAGGCCTTGAAAAGTCGCGAAACCTAATGACGGTTCGCCTTGCCCAACATATGGGCATGAACAAAGTTATGGAGTATGCAGACCGATTTGGGCTCGGTGCGAATATGGAGCCAAACCTTGCGATGAGTTTGGGCGCTGGCGAAGTCACATTGATGCAGCTAACAACGGCGTACGGCATGCTGGTCAATGGTGGTAAGAAAATTGAGCCAAGCTTGATTGACAGAATTCAGGACCGTAACGGTAAAACGATCTTCCGCCACGATCAGCGAACGTGCGATAACTGCAATGTAAATTGGTCAGAGTCGCTTTCGGAACCTGAACTACCTGATGTTAGAGAGCAGGCCGTTGATCCTGCAGTCGCCTATCAATTGGTTTCAATGATGGAAGGCGTTGTAGAGCGCGGGACAGGCCGTAAAATCCGCGTATTGAACCGCCCGCTTGCTGGTAAGACAGGGACCACTGATGACTCGCTGGATGCTTGGTTCGTTGGGTTTTCGCCGGATCTAGTGGTTGGCGTGTTTGTTGGTTTTGATAACCCGCGGACCCTTGGCCGGTACGAGGAAGGGTCGTCTGTTGCGGTGCCAATTTTCCGCGACTTCATGCGCGATGCCTTGAATGGCCAGCCTAAGATACCATTCCGTATTCCCGAGGGTGTACGCCTTGTGCGGGTAGATTCGGTCACTGGACAGCCCGCGCGGATTGGTGATAAAAACGTTATTCTTGAGGCCTTCAAGCCCGGAACCGAACCCCGTCGCGGACAAATTACAGTGCTTGACGGCAGTGGTCAGACAGGGCAAAGAGACAGTGAAAATGGATCCGGTGTGATCTACTAGCGATCGTAGGGATCGCCGCCGGGTCGAGGCCGTCGCCGAATAGAGGCCATAGTCGAATAAAGGCCATCATTAAACATTGAAGGAACGCTCATGCGCGCAGAATCGCAGTCCCTTATTGAAAAACTCAAGCAGTCTTTGTCACTGCTGAGGAGGCATCTTTGACTGGGATCAGGCGGTCCTTCGTTTAGATGAATTGAATGCGCTAAGTGAAGACCCGGACTTATGGAATGATCCGCCCGCGGCTCAAAAGCTGATGCGCGAGCGCACAAAGTTGGACGACTCGATCGGAGCAATTGCGGGTATTGAGGCTGATTTGTCTGATACGTCGGAATTGATTGAGATGGCGGTTGCTGACGGCGATACGGACCTTGAAGTAGAAGCCGAAAAAAACTTGGTCAGCTTGCAGAAAAAAGCTGAGAAGGCCGAGCTATCAGCACTTTTGTCCGGTGAAGCGGATGGCAACGATACCTATCTACAGATTAATGCAGGAGCAGGTGGCACAGAAAGCTGTGACTGGGCGAATATGCTGATGCGCATGTATACGCGCTGGGCGGAAAAGCGCGGCTTTAAGGTCGAAACCGTCGAGTTTCAGTCGGGGGATGAAGCTGGCGTAAAATCTGCCACGCTGCATATCAAGGGTGAAGATGCTTACGGTTGGGCAAAGACGGAATCAGGGGTACATAGACTGGTCAGAATATCCCCATTTGATTCTAACGCGCGCCGGCATACCAGCTTTGTCTCGGTTTGGGTTTATCCGGTCGTTGACGATTCGATTGATATTGACATTAATGATAGCGATTTGAAGGTCGACACATATCGGGCCTCTGGCGCTGGCGGTCAGCACGTCAACACGACTGATAGTGCTGTACGAATTACCCACCAACCCAGCGGCATCGTCGTACAATGCCAGAACGAGCGATCACAGCATAAAAACAAAGCCACGGCGATGAAGATGCTCCGTGCACGACTGTACGAAGAAGAGCTGCGACGCCGCGAGGAAGAAGCGAATGCCGAGGCTGCGACAAAGACTGATATCGGCTGGGGGCATCAAATTCGGTCATACGTTTTGCAGCCGTATCAAATGGTCAAGGACCTTAGAACCGGTCAGGAAAGCGGACAGCCAGATAAAGTTCTAGACGGTGATCTGGACCCATTTATGGCGGCAGCTCTGGCAGCGCGGGTTCATGGCAGCGACGGCGACGTTGGTGATCTGGAATGATGGTCTAGGATGCTTTTCAAAGATGGCTAATGAAATGTACCTAAACAGTTTCGAAGAGATTATTTTGTCATTAACTTTGAACTGATAGTATCAGAGCCAACGCGCTGATGAAGATAGTTGTGACTGATTGTTTGATTGGAAAGTAAATGGATCCGAATAATTTTGATACAGAACGGTTACTCCAAGCAGATGCGGAAAGTCGCCGCGAGATAGCGCGGAAGATTGGCCTTTTCGTGAGCAAGACAACAGATCCGAACAGCATGGAATCGGCACTTGAGTTTGCACGAATCTTGGTGGAAGACGCTGCAGTATCAGTCCGAAAGGCACTCGCCGACCAGCTTTCTGAAGCAGGGATCATACCGCTCGATATTAAGCGCACAATCGCATCGGATATCGATTCGATTTCCCTACCATTTATCATCGCAGCGCGCTCCCTGGATGATGAGTTTCTGCTAGACTTGCTGAAGGAGGGGCGCGCGGGTGTGGCGGCGTCAGTAGCAGCGCGTTCGAGCCTAAGTGAAGCGATCGCCGCTGTGATCGCCGAGACAAGTAACGCCGCAGCCGTTGAAGTTCTGGCATCGAATAAGGGTGCGGATGTATCGGAGACAATCGCTTTAAAGGTTGTGGAACGATTCCCAGAAAATAGCTCAATCATGACTGCTATGTCAAAGCGAGGTGATCTATCGATAGATATAATTGAAATGATTATATTTAAGGTCGCTCATGAGATGGGTGAATTTCTATTCGAAAAATATGATCTGGACTCCAGCTATAGCCGCTATTTATCATCTCTTGCAGGACGTCGAACCTTTATGAAAATGCTCGATATGGCACCGGTAGGGAATCAGTTGAATTACTTGCAGCAATTGCAACATTCGCAGGGGCTTGATGCAAAAGCTTTGCGTATGTACTTACAGGCTGGAGCGGTAAATGTCTTCACGGCGGCCCTGTCGCTATTAGTAGGTTCAACGATTGAGCGAATTCAAGCGAGGCTTCAAGGCGATGGCAATAAGGAGCTTGCCAAGCTCTTGGAGAAGGCCGGATTTTCAAAAGCAACCTCGGGTGTGCTATTGATAGAGTGGTCGAGACTTGCCTCAAGTAGAAAGGCTTAAAGCCGTTGAGAGCGCTCAAATATATCTTTTTCGTGCTTGTGTTTGGCTTCAGTCAGGCGGAAGGCTCCCAAGATGCGGGTGAAAATATCGCCTTAAGAAGCGAGGCGCTGGCCGCTGATACAGAGCTGCCGGCGAGCCGCAAAATTGTCTGGTCTAGCACACGTTCCCAAGCCGAAGATGCTGCGCTGACTTCTTATCTGCGCTCGAACGGAGTGGATGTTGCGTGGTATTCGTCTGTGACGGTGGCGAGCGGTGATGCCGATATTTATATCACCGACCAACCCCACCGAGACAAGACTTGGCAGCAATATGAGCAGATTGCCTCGATAGCTGGCGATGCGGAGCCTGTCACAGATTTTAATGTTTCTGGCTCAGACGAGGCTATTCGTATATTCTCAGCGATGCCTGTGGGCTTATTCACACCAGTTTTGGTGTCGGACCCAGCTATGCAAAAAGGGCAATACGGCGCCCAAGTGCCTGCCTGTCTAAGTGAGACCGGGAAAGCCCTTTCCGTCCTGTCGACGGTTACCTACAAGCCGGCCGCTGCGGCGACTAACAGCTGGTCGGTATCTTCAAGGGACACAGTAGCCGCGATTAATAGCGATCGTGCCGCGCTGGTAGCCTTGGCAAATAGGGAATGCAGTTCGGTTACGGTATCAGCTCGCAGTCTGGAAGGATTGCAGGGCGAGGCTGATTTGGTCATAAAAGACGCCACCTCGCGCTGGACGGTGAAGCCGGTTGATCTTGGTGACCCCAGCGTCAACGCATATGCAGGCGCTCACACACCAGTCGGCTATTATGCATTACAATTGTTAGCGCAGTCAGCTATCATTCGCTCTATTACTGATGAGTGATCGACACGTTTGTCTTTTTTGGAAGTACCGCGCTGATGAATAAACATCAAAACGATCGGGTATTGGTCGACAGCACCCATGTGCAAGATATGTTCCTTTTGGGCCCTCTTTTTCGCTTTATTGCGCGATGTTATATCTTTTTCACAGGCTGGAAGTTAGTCGGTGACGTGCCCGATGAAAATAAAGTCGTCGCGGTGGTAGGCCCTCACACCAGCAATTGGGACTTCCCGATATTCATCTCGATGGCGCTTGCGAAGGATATTCGGTTCCGATATTTTGGCAAGGATAAACTCTTTGAGGGCAGGGCTGGCTGGTTGTTTCGCGTTCTGGGTGGTATTCCCGTTTCAAGGGGCACCCAACAAGCATCAGATTTGGTTAATTCTGCAGTCGCCGCCTTCGATGCCCGCCAAAAAATGATCCTAGGTATCGCGCCAGAGGGCACACGGTCCGGGGATGGCAGCTGGAAAACTGGGTTTTACCGCATTGCCGTGGCCGCGAACGTACCGATCATGCTGATTTATTTGGATGCTCCAAAGAAAGAGGTCGGGATCCAAGGCTTGTTTTATCCAACGGGTGACATGGAAGCTGATATTGCTGAGCTGAAGACTTTTTATGCTAGCAAGCAAGGCATTAAGCCAAGCGCTAAAAAGTTTTAAACTGAAAGCTGTGTTCCTGGATAATCTTCAAAGATCAAAAATACGCCCAGGATTAAATAGATTGTGCGGATCAATGGCCTGCTTGATATCGCGCATTATCTTCAGATCGGCGGCCATTTTATATCGTTTTAAATCACTTTTACGGAGTAGGCCGATCCCGTGCTCGGCGGATATCGTGCCACCCCGCTTGTGCACCTCACCGAAAATACAGGCGGTTAAATCCTCGGCCATATCCTTAAAGTCTGCGTCCTTCATACCCACGGGGCAGGTCAGATTAAAATGTAAATTACCATCACCCAAGTGGCCAAATGGTACAGGCCGCACGCCCGGGCAAAGCTGTTGCAGCTCTGTCAGCATTTCCTGGGTGAAAGCCGCGATTTGATCAAGCGGTAGGGCGATATCATGTTTGATGGAATAGCCTTCCCTTTTTTGAATATCAGGAAAGCTTTCTCTCAGGCGCCAAAAAGCATCCATTTCCCGTTGGTTTGTTGCGATGACCCCAATAATGCTGTCCTTAATGCCGTCCCTATTTACAGCGTTGCTGTCGTACCAGTCTATGAATTGGTTTTGAAGCGAACTCTCATTTATCATCGAATAGATATCTACCAAGGCGTGCCAAGGAGTGTCAGTCTGTATCGGTATCTTCGCGTGGGGTAGGTGCCGGTCCAAGAAAGCCATTGCGGCGGAAGGCATAATTTCAAAGGCTGCTATTTGATCACCAAACTCATGGCGTAAATTCATAAAGATATCAATGGCTTGTTGCATACTGTTAAAGCCCAGCCAGGCAGATAGTTTTGTCTTCGGCTGGGGAAATAGCTTTAATGTTGCAGCGGTAATGATTCCCAGCGTTCCTTCGCTGCCGCAGAGAAGTCGGGTTAGATTATATCCCGTATTATTTTTTACCAAGTTACCATTGTCTATATAGAGCTCGCCGCTTGGTAAAACCGCCTCAATGCCTGTCACAAGGGCCTGCATAGTGCCGTATTTTATGACGTGAACGCCGCCCGCGTTCGTAGCGATATTGCCGCCAATGGAACAGGTGCCTTCGGAGGCGAGAGAGAGTGGGAATAATAATCCCGCTTCCTTTGCAGCATTCTGCACGGCTTGCAAGGTCGCTCCGGCTCCCACTTTGATCGTCATATTGGCGGGATTAGCGGCATCGACGGATATCATTCGAGACAGACTTAACAGTATTTCAGTCTGTTCAATTCCGGGAATACCCCCAGCCACTAAGCCTGTATTACCGCCTTGGGGGACGAGGGGAATACGGTGTTCTGCACAGATCCGGACGGCTTGTTGAACGTCTTCGCGGTTGGCCGGTGTTAATAGGATCGGCGTTGCGCCGGATACTCTCTGGCGCCAATCAATGACGTGGGGGCTTATGATATCTTGGTCTTCGCTCCATGCGCTGGGCGGGAGTTCAGTTTTTAATTTTGCGATTGCTGCCAGGGTTGTCATGACGCAGTCCGATCTGCGGCGGCGCGTGATAGCCGGTCATTCATCGCAATACCAACACCGGTTTCAGGGATCGGGGATACCGTGATTGGCTTACCCGAGGCATTGGCCGCATGAAGCGCATTAAAAAGCTTGCGAGCAGCTTCATTCAGATCAGCTGTAGGGCTTAGATTATAATCCGATTGGCAATTTCCAAAACCGATATGAAAACTATCAGCCACTCGTTTGCTAACGTTTAGCGTCACGGCAGCGTCAGGCGCATAGTGACTTAGCAGTTGACCCGGAGCGGTTATATCCGTGAAAGCATTCTCTGACGGCATGATACCACAACGCTCATAAATCATCTGAGCGGTAACACTGCCGGGCCTTAGAAGCGTGATTGCGTCGTCGTCCACACCAACAATTGTACTTTCCAAACCAACACTGCATGGGCCGCCATCCAGAACCATATCAATGCGTTCGCCCAGACTATTAGCGACATCGCCAGCGGTCGTGGGGCTTATCTTGCCCGAGGCATTTGCACTTGGTGCTGCTAGCGCGCTGTTGGTAGCTTGTATCAGCTCCAGCATTAACGGTGATGCCGGCATCCGGACGGCCAGGGTATCAAGACCAGCGGTCACTGCACTTGCAAGATCAGCATCTGGTCGTAGCGGCAAAACGAGAGACAGAGGTCCCGGCCAGAAAGCCTCCATTAGCCGCTTTGCTAGTGGGGACGACTGAACATACCGATCGGCCATACCCATCGATGCAACATGGCAGATGAGGGGATTGAAGCTGGGCCGTCCTTTGGCCTCAAATATCCTTGCTACCGCAGTCGCGTCAGCGGCGTTCGCGGCTAGGCCGTAAACAGTTTCAGTGGGAACAGCCACAATACCGCCGTCGCTGAGGACCTTGACGGCCCTCTGAATCGTTATATCATCTGGCGTAGCTTTTTCTGACACACATAAGGCTCCATTTGTGATTGCGCCGAGCATAATTCGCTAAGGGCATAAGTCCAAGCAAAGATTTCCGCTGTGCCGACTAGACTTTGACGCAGCAGGCGATACAGTGGATCGCTGAGTAACGATTGTAGGCGTATCAAATGATGGATGATGGTTTGGCGGATCGGCCTAAGAGTTTAAGCGACGGGCTAGGCGCCTTTGAGGATCGACATCCTAAATTTGCTGGCGCCCCGCTTGAGTATCCCTGGAACACCGAGGTGCCTGATTTTGGCAGCTTGATTGAAGTCGCTAGCGGCATTTTCTGGACGCGATTACCGCTCCCATGGGCGCTTGACCATATCAATGTTTATATCATTGATGACGGCGATGGCTGGACAATTATTGATACAGGTATTGACGGCGCGCAGACGCAAAAATGCTGGCAATTAATCGCAGAGACGATTTGTGCTGAAAAGCCCATCAAACGCGTTATTTGCACTCATTTTCATCATGATCATGCCGGCAGCGCTGGCTGGCTTTGCGATCTTCACGGTGCACCGCTGTGGATGAGCGAAACTGAATATTTATATGCCAAAACCGTATCTTTAGAGAAGGAACCAGAGAGCTATGGCAGCATGGTGTCATTTCTGATAAAAGCTGGCCTTCAGGTTGATGATCCCGAAAAGGCTAAAATAATGGCGGTTGATATGATGTCGGGCGGCATTGGCCCGATCCCCCAATCCTATATTCGCCTGATGGATGGCAGTGAATTTGAGATGGGTGGTCGCACCTGGCGAGTCATCACGGGTAGGGGCCATTCGCCTGAGCATGCCTGTCTAGAGTGCTTGGATGAGCCTATTTTAATTTCGGGAGATCAGGTTATCGCTGAGATTAGTTCGATCGTTGGCGTATACGGTGATCAGCCGTTAGCCAATCCGCTAGCCCTTTGGTTAGAGAGCCTCGATCGATTGAGGGCTGCCCACCCAGACGCTCTGGTTTTGCCTAGTCACAAACGCCCTTTCAAGGGTTTGCACAGGCGGCTTCAGGATTTAACCGATGACCATTCGTCAAAGCTGCAAAAAATAGCTGGTTTTTGCGGCGGCGATCAAAAAACGGCACTGCAGATTATCAAACCACTATTTGGTCGAACGCTGCAACCATTCGATCTTATTTTGGCGCTCAGCGAAACGGTCGCACATATTCATTTGCTTGTTGAGCTTGGCGTCTTAAGTCGTATTGAAGAAGATAATGTTTGGCAATTTGAGACGGTTGCTGACTTTGAGCCGGATCGGTTGATAAAGGATGTCCTAGACTTGCCGGGCGTTAAGTCGCGTAATGTCTGTGCATTGCGTGATTGACCTTTTGATTATGGATATGCTGTCTTATAACTATAGCAGTAGCGATTCCGTTCATAATGGAGATCATAAATGAGTAAGATGCCCGACGATATCAGTGCCATGAACTTTGAAGACGCAATGGCTGCCCTGGAAGAAATTGTCTCAAAGCTAGAAGCTGGGTCCGCGCCTTTGGAGGCTTCGATCGATCTTTATACGCGCGGCACGTTTTTAAAGGCTCACTGTGAAGCTAAACTGACCAGCGCACAGGCGAGGATTGAGAAGATTAATGTCGATGGCTCGGGAAATGCGGCGAGTACGTCTGCCTTGGATGTCGAAGAGTAGCATGAGCGACACACAAGCATATAATTCGGCGGCACTTTTACAGGCATTAGAGGCGACTTCTGAGGCTATTATCAGGACCCTTGATCCTATGCTGATCGCTGCGGAGGGGCTAGAGTCTCGGGTCGTTGAATGCATGCGGTACGGTGTTTTCAATGGTGGGAAGCGTCTTAGGCCGCTTCTTGTGTTGGCGTCATCTGAACTGTTTAATGTGGCGCAGCCGTTAGCGCTCCGGACGGCGGCAGCGATTGAGTGTATCCACTGTTATTCGCTAATCCATGATGATTTACCTGCCATGGATGATGATGATTTGCGCCGTGGAAAGCCGACCGCCCATATAGCATATGACGAAGCTACCGCTATTTTGGCAGGGGATGCGCTTCAGTCCTTGGCCTTTGAAATTCTCAGCTGTGATAGGACACACAGTGATCCAAACGTTCGTATAGAGTTAGTTCGCAGTTTAGCGGTCGCATCAGGCCATAAAGGTATGGTCGGCGGTCAAATGATTGATATAAGCGCGGACCCTGCTAGCATCGAAGAGAATGAGGTCTACCGGCTTCAGCAATTAAAGACGGGAATGCTGATTAGTTTTGCCTGCGAGGCGGGGGCTATTTTGGGCAAGGCCAGCGACCAGGCGCGCACCAGTTTACGGCTCTATGCCCGAGATTTGGGACTTGCGTTCCAGATTGTTGACGATCTTCTTGATATTGAAGGTGACGAAGAGCACCTTGGTAAGGCCGTTCAAAAGGATAAAGAAGCAGGCAAAGCAACGCTGGTGGATTTTATGGGCGTGGAAAAGTCGCGCCAACAGGCTAGGTCTCTGGCTGATCAGGCGATTAGCCATCTTTCATCTTTTGATGAAAAGGCCACATTGCTTCGGGCTATCGCTCATTTTGTCATTAATAGGCAGAGTTAGAGCGGGTTTCAGCCTGATCTTTTAAACGCCTTATTCCGATGAAAATCTTGCCTTTTTTGTGGATCAGCTTTATGCCAACGGTAATGTAATTAATAAGGAGGCAGTCTTGTCGCCAACGCCAAACACCCCGCTGCTTGATCAGATCAACAGCCCGACTGATATGAAAGCCCTTTCAAGAGAAGAGCTAGCCCAGTTGGCTGACGAACTACGCGCAGAGATGATCGACGCGGTATCGGTGACTGGCGGGCATTTTGGCGCAGGTCTTGGTGTAGTAGAACTGACTGTAGCGCTGCATTATGTGTTTGACACGCCGGTAGATCGCTTGATTTGGGATGTTGGCCATCAGGCTTATCCGCATAAAATCTTAACAGGTCGACGGGACCGCATTCGCACGATCCGCCAAGAGGGAGGGTTGTCGCCTTTCACTAAGCGCGGCGAAAGTGACTATGACCCGTTTGGGGCAGGCCACAGCAGCACTTCGATTTCAGCAGGGATCGGCATGGCGATTGCCAACCGTATGTCGGGTAAACCCGGTAAAGCTATCGCAGTGATCGGCGATGGGTCCATGAGCGCAGGCATGGCCTATGAGGCGATGAATAATGCTGAGGCTGCGGGTAACAACCTAGTTGTGATTCTAAATGATAATGATATGTCAATCGCGCCGCCCGTGGGCGCGCTGAGTGCGTATCTATCGAAACTGGTCAGCAGCAAGCCATTTTTGACGCTTCGGGATATCGGGAAAAATCTAGTATCCAAGCTACCAAGAGCCATCGCAGAGTCCGCTCGCAGGGCCGACGAATATGCCCGCGGTATGGCAATGGGTGGCACTTTGTTTGAAGAGCTTGGTTTCTATTATGTTGGGCCAATTGATGGTCATAATTTGGAGCATTTGCTTCCAGTTCTTGAAAATGTGCGCGATGCGGCGGACGGCCCCATACTGATCCACGTGGTCACAGAAAAGGGCAAGGGTCACCCCTTTGAGACACCCAATCAGGAAAAATACCATGCTGTTGCAAAGTTTGACGTTGTAACAGGGGAGCAAAATAAATCGGTTGGCGGCCCGCCAAGCTACACCGGGGTTTTTGCGAGCGAACTTATCAAGCAAGCTGAAAAGAGTGATGATATCGTGGCGATCACAGCCGCTATGCCGTCGGGTACAGGGCTGGATAAATTCGCTGAGCGCTTCCCTGAACGCATGTTTGATGTTGGTATCGCCGAGCAACATGCCGTTACCTTTGCCGCCGGATTAGCCAGCGAAGGCAAAATTCCATTTGTTGCGATCTATTCCACCTTCCTGCAGCGGGCTTATGACCAGATCGTCCACGACGTTGCCATTCAAAAGCTGCCAGTTCGCTTTGCAATCGATCGGGCAGGACTGGTCGGAGCAGACGGGCCAACCCATGCGGGCAGCTTTGACGTGGCGTATTTATCTACGCTACCCAACTTTGTTGTGATGGCCGCTGCGGACGAAGCTGAACTAGCCCGCATGGTGGCGACTTGCGTTGCTATTGATGACCGTCCATCAGCTGTGCGATATCCGCGCGGTGCAGGTGAAGGTGTCAGCGTCCCAGAAAACGCGGAAGCGCTGACGGTGGGTAAGGGTCGGATTGTTCGCTCAGGCACAAAAGTTGCGATTTTATCCCTTGGTGCCAAGTTGTCAGAAGCCATGAAAGCAGCGGACGAGTTAGAAGCACGTGGGCTGTCAACAACAGTGGCGGACGCCCGGTTTGCAAAACCGCTTGACCGTGATTTAATCAAAGAGCTGGCCAGCAGCCATGATGTGCTCATTACCATTGAGGAGGGCGCTATCGGCGGGTTCGGTGCTCACGTTATGGATTATATGGCGGATGATGGCTTGCTAGACGGATCCTTAAAAGTCAGGGCGATGAAACTGCCCGACGTTTTTCAAGACCACGGTGACCCTGCGAAGATGTACCGCGATGCGGGCTTGCATAGCGACGCAATCTTAGCACTTGTCCTTAAAACCCTGCGCTGGAATGATGTTGGTCAGTCCCGAGATGAAATGATCTCCGACGAAACCGCATCGGCTTAACATGCCCAAAAAGAACCGAGCAGACGTTGCATTAGTGGATCGTGGACTGGTGGAGTCGCGGACTAGAGCGCAAGCGTTGATCATGGCGGGCGTGGTTTTCTCGGGTGAGGAAAAGATCAGCAAGGCCGGTCATCAAATCAAGGATGATCAGCCACTTGATGTCCGCGGTAAGGACCACCCTTGGGTCTCCAGAGGTGGGCTTAAGCTCGCCAAGGGACTAGACCACTTCGAGATCAATCCAAGCGGCTGGACGGTTATCGATGTGGGCGCTAGTACGGGCGGCTTCACCGACGTCGCCCTGACAAACGGTGCAGTAAGGGTTTATGCCGTAGATGTGGGGCGAGGCCAGTTGGCGTGGAAACTTCGCCAAGATGACCGCGTTATTGTCCATGAAAAGACCAATGCTCGCTATTTAGATGCGGCACTCATTCCCGACCCAATTGATTTGGTTGTCTGTGACGCTAGCTTTATCTCGCTAAAGACTGTACTACCCGCTGCAATGGCTTTGGTGAAATCGGGCGGACATCTGATTGCGCTTATTAAGCCTCAGTTTGAGGTCGGCAAGGATAATGTTGGTAAAGGGGGTGTCGTCCGTGACCCAGCCCTGCATCAGTCGGTCTGCGATGATATTAAAGACTGGCTAAATGAAACAGGATGTTGGCGCGTAGACGGCCTTACCGAGAGCCCTATAAAGGGACCAGAGGGCAACATAGAATTTCTTATCGCCGCAACAAAAATTGAAGAAGATCAAATAGATAATGACATTAGTTAATTTGGATATAGTGGCAATCGGCGCACAAGGCGATGGTATCGCCGAGCAGGACGGCCAGGCGATTTTTGTGCGTGGCGGTGTCACTGGCGACCGGGTTGAAGTGGCTATCACGGCAACCAAAAGCGGTGCCAAATTTGCTGACATAAAGCAGATCATAGAACCTTCGCCGCACCGCGTAGAAGATCGATGCGCGGTCTATAAAAAATGCGGTGGGTGTCAATTACAACATATCAGCGATGATCTTTACGCAAATTGGATCACAGACCGGCTGGAGGCAGTATTTTCTCAGCATGGGTTCAATGATATCGACATGGCGGCGCCTAGGATCACTCCAGCGGGCAGCCGAAGACGTTTGAGTTTGAAGGCTTTGAAGCTCAAGACATCGGTCGTCCTTGGATTCTCGAAGGAATCAAGTCATCAAATCGTTGATGTGGATGCGTGCCCGGTTGCGGAGCCAAGCCTGAACGCTCTGTTTAGCCCGCTGCGTGCTGTTCTGGTTGGTGTTCTGTCGGACCGAATGACCGCTAAGATTGCCATGACCATGACAACGTCGGGCGCTGATCTCCTGATTGAAGCATCAAAAATGCTGACGCTTACCGACCGTGAGGCTTTGGTTGCGTTTGCAGAGGCGCACGACGTAGCGTCTATACATTGGCAGGAAGGCGGTTTTCTTGATCCTGTGGCTATCAGGCGTGAGCCGGTCGTAAACCTAGATGGCTTCATGACGGCATTGCCGCCTGGCGGCTTCATACAAGCGACTGATTTCGGCCAAAAGTCCCTTGTCGCCGAGGTTGTTGGCGCTTGTGAGGGCTATACTCGTGTTGCTGATTTATTCTCCGGCATCGGGACATTTACCTTTCCGTTAGCGAAGACGCATCAAGTTCTAGCGGTCGAGGGGGCAAAGCCCGCCCTTGACGCCTTGACGAACGCGCGCAATCAGGCGTCCAAATTGAAGCAAATCGTTGTGAAGCATCGGGATTTATACCGCCGCCCCTTGCAGGCATTCGAATTTAAGGGCTTTGAAGCTGTGGTATTTGACCCGCCTAGAGCCGGAGCCAAAGAGCAGTGCGAGGAATTAGCAATCTCTGACGTGAAGCGCATCGTTGCAGTCTCTTGTAACCCCAATACGCTCGCGCGGGACCTGCGGATACTGGCTGATGGTGGTTACCGCCTTGACCGGATTATTCCGATTGATCAGTTTCTGTGGTCGACCCATTTGGAAGTTGTGGCTGTGATGACGAAAGAATCTCCCGAATAAAGCCGTCGATCTGCTCAGCTACGGCGCCCGGAGCTTCTTCCATCGGCAGGTGCCCAACGTCCTTAAAAATATGCTTTCGGGCATTTGGAAGTAATTCCATCCAGTCGTCTGCCAAGCGAACAGGAATTACACCATCTTTATCCCCCCACAGAACAAGGGTTGGAGTAGCGATATCTTCAGCTGCGATTTCTTTTGTCGTGGGATCATGGGCCTGAAAGCGCTCTGCTGTCGCGGCCCGGTTACCGGGGTAGATGAAAAGGTCATAATAGCGGGTCACCATAGAGTCAGTGACTAATGACTGGTCATAGAATGATTTTTCCAGGCCGTCGCGGATCAATGAACGCGGGGTGAAGGACCGGACAATCGGCGCTAAAGCTGGTACCGCAGCCAATTTAAACCCTGTTGGGACGCTGTCTCGGTCGAGAGAAAAGGGCAGTCCCGCAGCATCCAGTAAAATCAGGCCCTCTACGAGATCGGGGTAGGCGAGAGCGAACCCAGCGCTTATACCGCCGCCCATGCTGTTACCGCCGATGAAAAAGCGGTCTATTTCAAGAATATCTGTTAACTCGTAGACCGTTGAAACCATTGAGGCCAGACTATAATCATTACTGGCTATGGGGCCGGTTAGTCCGTGACCTTGCATATCTAGGGTAATGAATCGGTAGCGATCACCGAGGCGCGCGGCAAGCGGCTCCCAGGTATGAAGGCTAGCATTGGAGCCATGGATGAGCACAAGCGCGGGGCCAACGGGATTACCTTGGTCGCGGTAATGTATCCTAAGGCCATTTGGAAGGGTGACAAACTCACTTTCTTCATTGCTGTACATAGATGTGGTGGTGGCAGCATCTCCGTCCGGGGTGAATGAAAACGCAGCTACACCCAGGACTAAGGCAATGAATAACAAGACAATAGATTTCAATATCTTAGCGAGCATATTTCATCTCCAAAAAGCCGAATTATAATCCGCATTGAGCGGCATGGATCATCTTGTGGTCCGCCAAAACGCAGGCGAGCATCGCTGACCCGACAGGGACGCCTCTGATGCCGACACAAGGATCGTGACGGCCCTTAGTGCGGATGTCTACTTCATTGCCCGCTTCATCAATGCTTTGGCGGGGCGTGAGGATGCTGCTTGTGGGCTTTACTGAAAAACGTGTAACGATTTGTTGCCCTGTGGAAATACCGCCTAATATTCCGCCCGCATGATTGGTTAGAAATACGGGCTCACCGTCCTCGCCGATACGGATCTCGTCAGCATTTTCCTCGCCGCTTAGAGTGCTCGCGTTCATTCCTTCGCCAATTTCAACGCCCTTGGCCGCATTGATGCTCATCATTGCGCTAGCAATATCCTGATCAAGCTTGGCGTATATCGGCGCTCCCCAACCGGCCGGGACGCCGTCGGCTACCACTTCAACCACAGCGCCGATGCTGCTGCCTGATTTGCGGATTTTATCAAGTTCAATCCCCCATTCAGCCGCCGCAACGGAGTCGGGGCACAGAAACGGGTTATTATTCACTTCCGCCCAATTGCAGCGCTCTCGATTGACTTTTAGCGCTCCCATTTGAACTAGGCCGGCGTGAATTTGGATGTCATTGCCGAGAATTTTTCTCGCAATCGCACCCGCTGCAACGCGCATGGCTGTCTCGCGCGCGCTTGATCGCCCGCCGCCCCGATAGTCGCGAATGCCGTACTTAGCCATATAGGTGAAATCAGCATGGCCCGGACGAAACTGCCGAGCTATTTCACCGTAGTCCTTGCTGCGTTGGTCTGTATTATCAATCATCAATTGGATAGACGTGCCGGTGGTTTTACCTTCAAAGACTCCGGACAGAATCCGCACTTCGTCAGCCTCTTTACGCTGCGTGGTGTATTTGCTTTGTCCCGGTTTTCTAGCGTCAAGAAACGGTTGGATATCTGCCTCTGAAAGGTCGATGCCTGGCGGTACGCCGTCAACTGTACAACCAATGGCGGGGCCGTGACTTTCGCCCCACGTGGTGAACCGAAATAGCTTTCCGAAGGTGTTCCAAGACATTATGAGCCCTTAATCGTCTGCGAGGAGGCGGATCATGCTTTCCTCATCGGTTGGCATGCAAGTGATGTTGAACCCAGAGTCGACATAATGAATCTCTCCAGTAACCCCTGATGAAAGCGAGCTGAGCATATAAAGGCCCGCACCCGCCACATCATCAAGCGTGATATTGCGCTTTAAAGGAGCATTTTTCTCATTGTATTTCAAAAGCATACGGAAATCACCCACACCCGACGCAGCCAGCGTTTTCATCGGCCCAGCGCTGATAGCATTGACGCGGATACCGCGCGGCCCCAGATCACGCGCCATATAACGGGTGCTGGCTTCAAGAGCGGCCTTGGCAACTCCCATCACATTATAATGCGGAGCAACTTTTTCACTGCCGTAATAAGTAAGCGTTAGCATCGAGCCGCCGTCTTTCATCATAGGCTCCAAGCGCTTTGCGACATTTGGAAAGCTGAAAGCACTGATGTTCATCGTCATTAGAAAATTATCAAGGCTGGTATCGATATAGCGCCCGCGCAGTTCCGACTTATCAGAATAACCGATCGCGTGGACGAAGAAATCAAACTCTCCCCACCGTTCGCGCAGCGCTGCTGCCATGGCATCAATCGACGCTTCATCGGAAACATCGCACTCAACAAGGAAATCTGAGCCTATCGACTCTGCTAGCGGACGTACCCGCTTTTCGAGCGTTTCGCCCTGGTAGGAAAATGCAATCTCAGCACCTTGTTCGGCGCACATGCGGGCAATTCCCCAAGCCATTGATTTGCTATTAGCAACTCCCATCACAAGACCGCGTTTGCCTTCCATTAATTTTGTCATTTTTCTCTGATTCCCGTTATTTCAATTGGTTACACTCTAGTGATCAACGACGTGGCGGTCAATCGCCATGCCCACCCGGTTGCAGATCTAGTCATTTTCTTCTTCACCGAGAAGATCGGTATTCTCGGACGTTTCCGGTGGATCCACTCTTAGGGGTCTGCCGTCGCTGGCCCTTGTATAGGCGGCATTAACCTCGGCCCCCATGATGAAGCCCAGCGCGATGATAAAACAGAATAGCTGCGCCACAACAATACCAGCAAGCGAGCCGTAGGTAACGTCATAGCTTCCAATTGACTTGATATAGATCGATAAACCCGCTGCGGTCGCAAACAAAACAAGCACAGTGAGCACGGAGCCCGGCAACCGATAGGGTTTGCTGATCCGGCGCGGAGTAAGCGTAAGGTAAAGCCCGTAGACACCCAGCAAAAGCAAAAGGGGGCTGATCAAGAAACGCATATAGTCCCATAGGCTGTTGATCTCCGGTCCCCAGCTATCCGGGAACAAGCCTTTAAAGGCTGAGACAATTGGCGGTCCTAATACCAGCGTGGACATTGCAATTGTGATGAGGATGGAGGCAATGACAATGACCACCAAGCTTTCTAGTTGGCGCCGCCATTTGGAGCGAGCGTTTTCACGTCCAAACGCCCGTATCAATATATCGCGGGCGGCTTCAAGGCCGGTTGCTGCCGTCCATAGGGCGAAGATCACCGACCCTATGGCTAGGTCTGCTCGCGCGGCCCCGACAACATTATCAATGGGCCCTTTAAGGGCGCTGCCGACCTCTTCGGGTAGAATGGTTAAAAGATACTGGATAGCACCAATACCGCTTTCGCTCTGGCCAGCCAGTCCAGATATCGTCACCAAGAATATCATGAATGGAAAAAGGGATAACATCGCTAGAAATGCAATATTGCCCGCGCTCTCCATGCCTTGATGGACGGCAAAATCACGGCTAGCTTCACGCCAAATTCCAAAATGACGCCTGATCGTTGACGGCTGCTTATCTATATCTTTATCCATTCTGCATTGGTAACCAAAGTGCGATCTCAGGCCAATAGAAAATAGCGATTATGGCCAATAATTGTAATAAAACGAACGGAATGATGCCTTTGTAGATCGATTCAATAGTAACGCCGTCCGGGGCTGCCCCCTTCATATAAAATAGGGCGAAACCAAATGGCGGCGTTAAGAAGCTGGTCTGTAAGTTCACCGACATTAGGATTGCAAACCATACGACGCCCATTGACGGATCCGCTAAGTGGCCCCCGAAATCCAGCGCTGCTATCACTGGGGCAAAGACGGGCAGGATAATCAGGGTAATTTCGATCCAATCGAAGAAAAAGCCTAGCAGAAAGATAATGACCATTAACACGATCAATATCGTCCAAGGATCAGCGCCAGCCCCGCCCATTGCATCCACAATAAGATCGTGACCACCAAGCAGGGCGAAAACGAAGGAAAACGCCGTAGCGCCAACAAACAGACCGAATAACATCGCCGACGTAAGCGTTGATTTTTCAGCGACCTCTTTTACAACCGTTACTGATAATCTGCCTCTCAGGAGGGCTAAAACCAATGCGCCAGCAGCGCCGATACCGCTGGCCTCCGTGGGTGTCGCCCAGCCCGCAAAGATTGAGCCCAGCACCAAGGCTATGAGCGCCATTGGTGGTAGGAAACTGCTTAACACCATCGACGTCGTTAATACTTCACCGCCGTCTTTTACAGATACCAGCGGCGGCGCTAGTTCAGGATTCATGCGCGTTGTGATGATGATATAAAGGAAGTATAACACCGCAAGCAATAGACCAGGACCCACCGCAGCTTGAAACAGCGTGCCAGCAGATGTGGATAACAGCTCAGCCATCACCACCAGCATGATGGAGGGGGGTATCAAGATACCAAGCGTCCCCGAGGCTGCGATTGTACCTGTTGCCAGTGAATGATCGTAGCCGCGGTCTAGCATGACGGGCAGGGCAAGCAACGTCATCATGACAACGCTTGCACCGATTATCCCCGTTGTTGCCGCCAGTATCACCCCCAGCACTGTTACAGATAGTGCCAAACCGCCGGGTAGACGCCGTGTCATTAATTGAAGGGTTTGCAGCAAGTCTTTGGCTACACCAGATTTTTCCAGCATGGTACCCATAAAAATAAACATGGGTATCGCGACTAGGACTTGCTTGGAAACGACGGCTCCAAAAATTCGGCTGACGACGAGATAAAAGCTGTTGTCGTTTTGCAGTCCCAGCAGAACCGCGATAATCCAAAATAGAAAGCCCGTACCACCCAACACAAAAGCGACAGGGAAGCCGCTGAATAAAAACAGCGCTAAACAGGCAAACATCAGAATCGGCAGGCTAAAAATAATGATATCCATCATGACAAGCCAATCTGGTCGTGTTTGCTGAAATGTTGGATTTGATTTCTGATAGCGTCCCCGCCAAACAAGTAGAGGAAGCTTTGCATCAGGCGTGATATAGCCACCAGTCCGATCAGAAAGAAACCGACGACCATGCAAGACTTAATGATCCAGCGGTATCCAAGCCCGGACGGGGACGCCGATGTTTCACCATATTCAAAACTAATCGCGGCATAGTCTATTCCAAACCAAATCACCGCTGCGACATAGGGTATTAAAAAGCAGGTGCAGCCAATCAGCTCAATCCATGCTTTTGTATTTGCGGAAAAATAATTTCGTATCAGTTCAATGCGGACATGCTGCTCACGGCTATAGGCCCAGCCGATGGTAAGCAGAAATAGAGCGCCGTGCAAATGCCATTCTAATTCTTGTAACTGCGTAGACCCGATAACGAACCAGCGCCGCAGGATTACATCGGTGACGATCACAGCCATTAAGGCAATGATTAGCAAGGACGCTTTTTTGCCAATGAAATCGACCAAGGCCTCTACCTTCAGTGACAGCGTGTAAAGACCCATCATGGCTTAATCTTTCAGGTAGCCACGGTCGAACCAACCGCGGTAGGAGGCTCGAAAGGTGACAAGACTATCCCAAACGCGCTTGAAATCTTCGTCTGAGTCCGAAAGTTCAACCACCACGGCTTGCCAATGACCCTCAAGTTCTTCAAGTATCTCGGGCGGCCATGTGTGGATATTCACACCCTTTGCCGCTATTGCTTCAAGTGCTTTTGCCTGCATGGCTTCACCTTCACTTAACGACAAGCGAACGTTTGCAGAGCAGGCCATATCAATCTGAGCCTGCTGTGTGTCGCTAAGGGCGTTCCAAGCGTCCAAATTTATCATAAACTCGAAGAGCGTTGATTGTTGGTGCCAGCCAGGGAAATAATAGTGATCTGCGACTTGATAAAACCCCATGCTGAGATCAACAGAGGGGAAGGCATATTCGGTGGCGTCTATCGCACCTAGTTCCAGCGCTTGATATATCTCACCACCAGCGATCAGTTGTGGGGAGGCGCCGACGCGCTCTAAAACACGACCGCCTAGGCCAAAAAATCTGATCTTTAGATTTTCAAAATCCTTTAAGGATTTCATCTCTTTTTTATACCAACCTGAACTTTCAGGGGGCGTTACACCGCAGATAATGCTGTGAATGTTATGCTTGTGATAGATATCTTCGAACAAGTCTCTACCACCGCCGTGGTCGTACCAAGCCAAATATTCAGCAGCTGGTGGGCCAAATGGCATGCTGGAAAAGAGTTGAAGCGCGGGCACTTTCCCAGCCCAGTATCCGCTTGTAGACCATGCGGCCTCAATAGCCCCGTATTGGACCGCATCAAAGCTTTCTAGGGCAGGGGCTAATACACCAGGTTCATGGAATTTGATCGTCACACTGCCGCCGGTGGCAAGCTTGACATGATCGGGTAGCAACTTTCCAAAGGTGCCAAGCAGCGGCGTTGCGGAGCCAAAAGTACTTGTCATCTTCCAGTTATGGGTGGCCTGTTCGCCCTCCGGCGTTTCTGTCATTATCTCATCAGCACAAGCGACGAGGCTGCATGTCAGGGCGATGGCAGTCAGCTTTTTACCGAACATAAATGGCTTTCTAATTGAGTTTATTCATACTCTGAGCGAGCAAGATATATAATTTACCCATATCACTTGATATCAACGTAACCGATAAAGCGCTACCACGGTCGCCCAGCATGGCGCGTTCCATCAGGCTTTCAAAGTCCCGTGTGTAACGCACTAAGTTTTCGCGGAACTCTATATCATCGATCGCTTTGGCAGCGATGGCTTTTCGTGCGGCCTTGTTACCCATGCGCACCGTTCTGCGGGCAAAAAATGAGCGATCACCGTTCAGGTATTCTGTCCAAGCACTGTCGGGTAAATCATGATCGAGCATCTTGCTAAGGTCAATCGACATGCTTTGAAGGCTTTCTAATAGCATTTGTGATGTCTTTGCAAAGTCATCTTTTGACGCGCTCGCGATCCGTTTTTCAATCTCGGACGTTTGATCGATAAAGCGCTCTGCCTGCTGAGCCAGTTCGGTGCTTTCAGCTTTCATTCGCTGCGCTAAACCTGCACCTTCTTGCCCCGCGAGGATACTCGCTCGGCGATATTCAGTCAAAAGGCTGTCTAATATGTCGCCGAATTCTCCGCTCATGCCGCTTAGTTGCTTTGATGCATCACTTTGTAAGGAGGATAACTTCGCCGATAGGGCTTCTCCCGCGCTTGTGACGGCGCTGTTTAACTCACCCCTCGTTTTATCGGTTGCTGATCTTAATTCTTCGATGGCGCCGTCTACGGTAATTTTGGATTGGTGCGATGTGCGTCCCAATTTATGAACTTCTGTCGCTATTTTTTCGCTTGCGCTTGTTAGGTTCTCAACGACCTCTGACGTCCCGGCCAACATAGCATCGTGCTGTTTTGAGAGATCAGCAGATGTCGCCCGTGTTAATTCTGCGGCGGACTCAACCTTGCTCTGGAAGTCTTCGGCCTCACGGCGAACACTGGTGCCGGACTTATCCAAGCTCGCCCGAACGCTCTCACCACGGCGGCCAAGGTCGGAGATATTTTGTTTCAGGGTTTCTGTCTCACCGTGCAAGAGCTGACTGGCTTGGCTACCAAGATCACGTATGGCTTCCACCTCGCCTTTAAATGCTGTGGAAGCGTCCATGACGCTGCTGGTTGCTAGTTTTGAGGTTTCCTCAAGCGCTGTGCGCTGGCCATTCAGATCAGTTTCAAGGTGGGCGATCTTGCTGCGCATATCTTGAATCGACTGCGATATAAAAATCATCCGGTCATCCATCGCTACTCCAGTCCCTTCAAGTTCCGCTTTCGCACTTGACGCCTGAGCTGCCAATTGCTTCGCACTATCCTCCAGCTGGGCAGAGATTTCGGTTAATTGCTCCTGACCTCTAGCAGCACTGTCTTCCAGAAGATGCATCTGGGCGTCCACACTAGCCTGCAATTGCTGCAGATGCTGGATGGCCCGGGCTGCAACACCGCCGGTTCGTTCCTCTGCCGCTATGGCAAAGGTTTCGATCTTTCCGGCACCTATATCTAGATTTTTTTGAGCTTGCTCCATCGTTGATTGAAGGACGTCGTTGATTTCCGCAGCCCGCTTCCAAATCGCTTCTGAGGCTTCACGCGTTTGATCCATGGCGCGGGCATGAATGTTCTCGCTGATGTCCTCTGCTTGGCGGGCATGCTTCTCAAGTACAGATCCAGCCTCGCCGAGGCGAGCTGCGGCACCGTCAACGCTGGCATCAATGGTTTGTTGCATTTCAGCGGCTTGAGCTTCGAATTTGCTAGCTATGTCTGTACTGGCTGAGCCAGCTCGCTCGGCAGCCATTTCTACGCCTTGTGCTTGCCTGAGCAGGCTTTCCTCTATGCGGTCGGCTTGGTCGGCTGTTTGCTTGCTGATCACGGACAGCCCAGATGCTTGCTCTCGCAGGATGTCTGCAATATTATCGCCATGGGTGGATATTGTCTCCATTTCGGTTTTCAAGACGCCGGAGCTTTGTGATATTCTACTGTTAACGTCTTCTAGTCGCTTCTGGACGCCTTCCGCGGTTTCTTGAGTGATCCCTACATGGACCTCCATCTGCTTGATCATCTGGCCTAGTCTATCGCTCAAGTCTTCGCCTGCTGCTTTGAGACCGAGGGCTTGCTGGGTCGAACGCTCCAGAGACGTCGCGGCCAGCTCATAAGCTTCATCACTAGTAATTTTTATCTGATCAGTCATGTCCTGGACTTTAGTCTCAACGTTTTCAAAGCGTCCGACAACGTCATCGGTAAGGTCCTTGAGTGCACTGCGTTCGCGAGACAGTGACTCTCTGATAGAGGTTGTCCTAGCTTCAGTGTCGGCAGCAGCGGAAAAAAGATCCGAGATTTGGGACTGGAAGCGATCCTCAAGATTGGAGATGCGATCCGAGGCTAGCTCGGCAACTGCATCAATACTTTCGAGGTCGCGGATTAGTTTAGCCTGCAGATCGACCAGACGGCGCTCCGCATGCTCGACGGGCGCTACAGCTTTATGAAGCGTTTGAGCGACAGCCACGCGCCGTTCCAACATTGGATCGGTTCGCTGGAACACCAGCGCCATAATCCAAATAACAGCGAGGGGTGACATAAGCCCACTCACTAAACTCAGAGACGCGGCTAGCCCAGAGCCTTCAAAAGCAGCAGTGGCATAGAGGATATAGGCCCCGACGCCCAGCCAGGCGACGGAGAGAATACTAGCAATAACAAAGGGCATCCAGCGGTTGCGATGACTGCCAACAGAATCGTTTGCCAGTTCGGACATCTGATTGCCGCTTAGTGTTTCTAGCAGAGATCGAGCATCGTTTGACTCGGTCTTGTCCGGCACACTATTAGGACTTTTGTGAAAATCCGTGTTTTGCTTTGTCATTGCGTCCCTTTTCCCGTTTGTAGCGTCGTTTCTGTACCCTTAGTTCTAACTTAACTTGGCCGAAGATTGGGGCCTGTCTATGGTTGTGGCCTGTCTATGATTGTAGGCTCCCTATGAAAGAAGCCCGAACCTTGACGGCCACAGCGTTATTGCTACCTCTCCCAAACAACGATTGTTGCTATGATCTCGCCAAACTAATTTTTTCAATTTGACCAATGGTTTGCCAAGTGCCACAATCACCGCCACGGTTAATGGGGCAGACTTAAGAAAATGCAAGCATCTGATGCTACACCAAATATGACAAGTCGAAAAGACGCTTCGGTTAAAATTAGGCCAAACCGCCACCCTAAGACGGATGCTATTGGCGTTTGGACTGAGGCTAGCGACAATCATTTGGCGTATTTGAGGCGAGGTCTTAGTCAGCCGGGGGGCAAACTTCCTTTGTTTGACGTGGACGGCCAGCGGATTAATGCTCAGACAATTCAAGAATGTATTGAAGCGGGTTGGTGCGAGGCGTGGTATGCTAATCCGATTAAGCCAGACTGGTTGGTCTGTCGGTTAACGAAACAAGGCGAAAGCTGGCTCAGATCCGCGCCAAAGCGGCGGTCTTAGAAGGGGCTACGACAATGGAATCGAATTGGGACGAAGGTACAGTACTTGATTTGAAGCACTTGCGAGATTTTACCGCGGGGGATGAGAGTTTGGAACGCGAGGTCCTAAGGATGTTTCTTGATAACGTTCCAGACTATATTCGAGGCTTAATGGATGTGCCCAACAGCGCCTGGGCTATTCAATCTCACAAAATAAAGGGTGCAGCCAGAGCAATAGGCGCATGGAATTTGGCCGTGCAAGCGGAGCGTCTAGAATTTCTTGAGGTCCTTCCCGCGATAGGCTCGAAAGAACGCCGCTATCTCGTCATTGATCTTGAAGACCGCATTGCTGCGGTTCGTGATCAAATTGAATATTTGGGTTATGCATAAAGAAGGTGCTACCTAGCACGATAAGGAAAGCTATTTCTTTGCTACATACTGCGATAGAGAAGCGCAAATAAGAGGAGATACTATGTCGGAATATGATCTTGAGCGGGTAACCGTTTTGTTGGCAGAAGATAGCCAGTTTATTCGCTCATTGTTGATTAACTCACTTAAGATTTTGGGCGTCGGCAAAGTTATCGCCGTGGAAGATGGTGGCCAAGCCATCGAGTTTTTACAGCTGGTTAAAGAAGACCCCATGAAGGCGCAGTGCCAAAAGGTTGATATTCTTTTATCAAATTGGGATATGTCACCCGTGGATGGTATGATGTTTCTGCGCTGGGTACGACGGCACAAACTAAGTCCTGATCGTTATGTACCCTTCATTATGATTACCGGCTATACAGAGCCGAAGCGGATTATTGAAGCCCGCGAGATGGGAGTCACGGAAATGCTGGCAAAGCCATTCACCATCTCCAATATAGCCGAGCGCCTTAAATCAATTATCGAGCGGCCTCGGCAGTTCGTTCATAATGCCTCGTATTTTGGGCCTGACCGCAGACGGCAGGCAGTTCCATTTGAGGGCGAAAACCGCAGATTTCTAACTGAAAAAAGTGATAGCGTGGAGATTGTTCGTGGCTAAAGGTCCTGTAAAAGTAAGATTATATCGCTTTCAAAATCGCTTGAAAGATAAATGCGCGGGTCTAGGGGCAGGTTTAGCTTCCATCGATCCAAAAGCGATGGCTGAGGCCGAGGCGGCCTTGCAGAAAATGTCCGAGGATTATCCCGACTGGGTTTCAGGTTTGCTGATGAAAATGCAAGAGCAGCATGGCCGGTGCGTTGATACGCCAGAAAACCGCAAGGATCTTTTTGAGGTCATCAATCACATTGCCCACGATATGAAAGGTCAAGGTGGTACATTCGGTTATCCGCTAATTACCACTTTTTCTGATTCTCTATACGGCGTTACGGAGATGAAGACCGGGATCGAGGACAATCATGTCGAACTGGTTAAGGCCCATATTGATGCGATGCGAGCCGTAATCCGAGGACGGGTATCGGGTGATGGCGGCGACATTGGAGCTCAGCTAACCGAGAGCCTCAATAAGGCTATTGAGAAACACGTCGGCGCAGGGCAAGAACAAAACTAGGGATCCGCCAAGCCTATGCGCTTGCCGGGCCTTTAGCTTGGGCCCATAACGAGATTTAAACTTTTGTTAGGGTGTTGTTTAAGGGCTCGTCTGGCGTGACCGTGCTTGTTCGATTGCGCGCTGAAGCCGGTCCTCTCCAACACCGCCAGTGAAGACCTGCTCACCAACGATGTATGAAGGTGTGGCGTCGAATCGCATTTCGCGGCCCACATACAGACTGCTATCAAGCGCACTGGTTACCGCAACAGTTTTTACTGCTTTATCCATTTCGAACACATCCAGGCCAACTTTTCGGATATTATCGCGTATCGCTTGGGCGGTAACGCTGCCCGTCGTGCTCATCATCGCTTCGTGGAACTCGGCCCCTTTGCCCTTGGAACTGGCAAACATCGCCGCTAGCGCGGACTGTCGTGAGAGGGCTTCAGTATTAGGGCGGTCCAGAATAGGGTATTGTTTAAAGATAATCTTCAGGTCTGGATTTCTCTCTGCTAGCTGCTGAAGAACGGGAAAGTGGCGCTTGCAATAGCCGCAGCGGAAATCGAAAAATTCAACAATCGTTATATCGCCATCGGGGTTGCCGATGGAGTATGCCATTTTCTCATCTTCGAGCCACGTTTTATACCTACGAAGCGTCGGCAGGACCGCTGCCGTTTGCTGACGCTCTTGTAAAACCTGAAGTGCCTCAACAATTATCTCAGGGTTTTTCACAAGATACTCGTGGACAATTTTCTCAACGTCTGTGCGCTCTAAGGCTTCGTCTTGCGCTGTTGCAGGGCTAGCAAGCATAAAGAAGATTACCAACGACCCAAGTACTGACTTCAGCAAATTCATAACTCAAACTCTCTCACTTATAACTCTAATTTTTTCCCTAGCGCCGCCGGCGCCTGCTCATATCTTCAGCTAGCGGCTCTGCAGCTGCTAAAATATCTGCTGCCCTTATCCACTCTGGAGAGCCTGATGGCAAGTCTTGTCTGGCCTTGCGAGCGTGAAAAACCGATTGCCGGTATGCCCCGATGTTAAAAAATCGCTCGGCAGTGGCAAGCGATGCCAGTGCGCTTTCATCTAAGAATGCATACACTCGGGCTAGGCTAAACCAAGCAAAGCTATTATCCGGTTCCAGCGACACTGCGTGTTCTAGGATCGTCCGAGCCTCAAGCATCCCTTCTGGGTGATCGCGGGCGATTAAGGCCCGCGCATAGGCTGTTAATATCAGGGCTTGGTCGGGTGCCAGTTCCGCTGCGCGAGCGAACGGCTCTTTTGACTCTTCAATCTTGCCGTTCTCAAAAAGAATTTGGCCTAAAATTTCATGGAAATAAGGGTTGTTCGGCTCTAATTCCGTTAGAGCGCGCGCCTCTGCGTAAGCTTTTTCAAGCTCGACCGCACTGTGCCAGGCATAAACTCGCGCATATCTTGCCGCGATAGACTGATTGCTAATGGGATAGCGCCGTAATGTGGTGCCGGGCGTGTTTAGATACCCTTCTAACTTGGCTTTCAATCGCTCGAATTTCTCTTGCCAGTCCGCCCGTATTGGGGTGTCACGAGTCTTCGATTCTTCAACCCGGTTGCGAAGCATCATGATCCGCTGACTATTCAGAGGGTGCGTTCTGACATAGGGATCTTGTGCTACCCGTGACATTAATTCTTGCTGTTGTAGCTTCTCAAAAAATTCAATCAACCCCTTGCCCGACACACCAGCTTCTTCAAGAAAAGTGGCGCCCGCTTGATCGGCACTACTTTCTTGGACGCGGTTATGAGACAGGAAATTCCGCTGTGCGGCGCTTTGCCCCATCATCATGGCCGCCATGCCAGCGTCAGGACTGCCTGCTAGCACAGCTGCGGCGCCCAAAACCAGCGACATGATCGATAGGTTAGCTGCTCCGCGGTACGCATCTGCGCCGCGTGCCAAATGCCCGCCACTAATATGGCCAGCTTCGTGGGCGATGACGCCAAGCAACTGATTGACATTGTCTGCCTCAATCCAAAGGCCGGAGTGAATAAAAATTTTCTGACCACCCGTCACAAAGGCGTTTAAGCTACCATCATTGAGTAGATATAGCTCAACTGATGCAGGGGTCAGCCCCGCTGCAAGTAATATGGGGTCCGTGATCTCTCGTAAAAAGGCCTCGGTCTCGGCGTCGCGGAGGAAAGACTGTGCGCGCGCGTCAATAGGGCTCATTAGAGCAGCGACGACCACAACAAGTCCAAACAGTTTGCTCATACTAATCTTCAATGGCTGTTCCTTTATCTAGGCTGCACTATGACTGTTTCTATGTGAACCTGCAATGAACCAATGTTCACATAACTGTCACAAAGGTGGTGTTACCGTTCTCTGCTAGATACTGAATATGATACGAATGCGGCAAAAATAGTGCGAGCCCTGCAACGCCTAGCAAAGCGAAATGAGGTGATTCATACCAAATTGACTGATTCACAAAGGGGGGGGAAGATGCAATGGCGGGCAGGGTGGGATTCGAACCCACGAAGGAGTTGCCCCCTTGCCGGTTTTCAAGACCGGTGCATTCAACCGCTCTGCCACCTGCCCGCACTGTTGCGAGGCCGGGTTTTAAGGGGTTTTTAGGGTCTTGTCTAGTCCTTGTTTTTTTTCTTTAAAAAAACCCTAATAATTGGCAGGATTGCTTGCTTGAAGAGCGGGGACTTGGTACAAGTTTCTTATAGGGAATCAACTTGTCATGTAGCGACGCGTTTCGACCGATAATGGTCTCGTAAATATAGCTTTTGACACAGAAATTTGAGGAATCAGGGTGAGCGATAATACACCTGTGACACCGTCGGATAACGGTATTGATCCAATCTTCATAGAAGATGAGATGAAAGCGTCCTATTTGGACTATGCGATGAGCGTGATTGTCTCGCGGGCATTGCCAGATGTGCGGGACGGCCTAAAGCCTGTTCACCGCCGTATCCTATACAGCATGCATGAAAGCGGCTTCGAGTGGAATAAACAGTATCGCAAGTCAGCGCGTATTGTTGGTGACGTTATGGGTAAGTATCACCCGCACGGTGACAGCGCGATTTACGACAGTCTGGTGCGAATGGCGCAGGATTTTTCGATGCGTGTCCCGCTGATCGACGGTCAAGGTAATTTTGGCTCTATGGACGGGGATAACGCGGCTGCGATGCGTTACACCGAATCACGGATGGACAAAGTCTCCAGCGTCCTGCTTGCTGATATCGACAAGGAGACGGTGAATTTTCAGGCTAACTACGATGAGAGCGAATCTGAGCCAGTAGTTCTGCCTGCGCGGTTCCCAAATCTGTTGGTTAATGGTGGTGCTGGTATTGCTGTCGGTATGGCAACCAATATACCGCCGCATAACCTGACCGAGGTTATTAACGCGACCTGTGCAGTGATTGATAATCCTGCGATCACTGATTTAGAGTTGATGGAGTATATCACTGGTCCTGACTTCCCAACAGGTGGAACGATCATGGGTGCGGGCGGTATCCGTCAAGCATATGAGACGGGCCGTGGATCAATTGTTGTTCGCTCAAAAAGTCACATTGAAGAAATTAGAAAAGATCGCTTTGCCATTGTGATCACTGAGATTCCTTTTCAGGTCAACAAATCAAGTATGATCGAAAAGATTGCAGATTGTGTTCGTTCCAAGAGAATCGAAGGCATTAGCGACCTTCGCGACGAATCAGACCGGGACGGTGTCCGCGTGGTGATCGAGCTGAAGCGCGATGTCGTTCCTGAAGTGATCTTGAACCAGCTTTATCGCTTTACACCGGTACAAAATTATTTCGGCATTAACATGTTGGCGCTGAACGGCGGTCGCCCAGAGCAATTGTCGTTAAAGAAAATACTGCAAGCCTTTGTTACATTCCGCGAAGAGGTGATCACTCGCCGCACCAAGTTCGAGCTAAATAAAGCCCGTAGCCGTGCACATTTGATGGTTGGCTTGGTAACGGCCGTATCAAATATTGATGAGGTTGTGGCTATTATTAGAGGTGCTGGATCGCCGGCAGATGCGCGTGAAAAACTTGCGGCGCGTGGCTGGGATACTGAAGAGATTCTACCGTATTTAGAGCTGATCAGCGAGGCTGGGTCGATTGATGATGACGGCAAATATTATATGTCTGAGCTACAGATCAAGGCGATTCTTGATCTTCGTTTGCATAGATTAACGGCGCTTGGTCGGGATGAAATTGGTAAAGAATTAGAAGAGCTTGCGATTAAAATTCGCGAGTATCTGGGGATTCTAACCTCCCGGGAAACGCTTTATACGATACTGCGTGACGAGATTTTGGCCGTGCGTGAGGAGTTCGGCGACGAGCGCCGCACCGTGATCGATCCAATCGGGGCAGGTGCCTTCGATGATGAAGACCTGATTCAGTCCGAAGATATGGTCGTTACAGTGACAAATACCGGCTATGTGAAGCGCGTGCCTCTATCTACTTATCGGGCGCAGCGTCGGGGCGGCAAGGGGCGCTCTGGTATGCAAACCAAAGACGAGGATTTCTTGTCGACTGTGTTTGTTGCCAATACGCATACACCTATGTTGTTTTTCTCAACAACGGGTCAGGTATACAAAATGAAGGTCTGGAAGCTACCTCTCGGCACGCCGACCAGCAAAGGTAAAGCGATCATCAACCTGTTGCCACTGGCGCAGGATGAGAGCATTGCGACGATCATGCCGCTGCCCGAGGATGAGGGTACATGGGGCGATTTGCATGTTATGTTCGCCACTGCAAAGGGTAACGTGCGGCGTAACCGTCTGAGCGATTTCTCCAATGTGATGGCAAACGGTAAGATTGCGATTAGGTTCTCGGACGATGCTGACAAACTCATCGGAGTTGAGGTCTGCACGGAGGACGATCATGTTGTCCTAGCTGCAAAAGGTGGCCGAGCGATTCGCTTCGCCGCTACCGATGTTCGCTTGTTCGTAGGTCGTACATCGACTGGTGTTCGTGGTATGAAGTTCGCAGAAGATGATGAAGTTGTTTCAATGGCCATCGTTAGCGGCAGCGATGCCACTGTTGAAGAGCGCGATGCCTATATGAAATCAGCGGTCTGGAAAACAGACCCTGCGGACCAGACGCTTGACGATAATCGTCAGGCAGCCCTTGAAGCCGCAGAAATGTTTATCCTAACGGTTACTGATCAAGGCTATGGTAAGCGGACAAGTACGCATGATTATCGTCGCACGGGTCGCGGCGGACAGGGTATTTGGAACGTTCCATCGTCCGAAAAGCTCCGGAAAGAAATCGGCAATGTTGTCGCCGCCTTCCCAATTGAAGCTGACGAGCAGCTGATGATGGTTACCGATCAAGGTAAGTTGATCCGGACACCTGTGCATGACGTTAGAATAGCAGCGCGCAACACCAAAGGCGTGACACTGTTCAAAGTTGGCGCTGATGAGAAGATTGTGTCCGTCGCTAAGCTACAAGAAAGCGAAGACGAAGAAATTGACGCGCTTCCAGGGGACGGAACAGAGGCGCCAGCCAGTGAGGGAGTAGAAGCCCCGTTAGCAGATGAGGCACCTTCTGAGGCCGAATAAGGCAGCTTGAACTTACGTTAAAAAGGCGCTCGTTGAGCGTCTTTTTTTATCATGATAGAAACATTAGGAAACTACATTAGCTATCTGATTTTATGGCTGAAAAGAAGATCGCTTGTAAATCCAAACCATTCTGGTGTTCTAAACTTTCCCTAAGCGCATTGTGAACTTCCCTTATAACTGCGTCAGGATTGCCGCCCATTGATACTATTTCTTCACCTATTGGATTCCCGTGAATAAGCGCTGTAGAAAAATCCAAGGGGCTATTCACCGGGCTGGTATGAGGCACGCAATCAAAGTCGACACTCGCGAATCCAGATGAAAGCACGAGGTCTGTGATTTCTCCGGTGTCATGGTACCCGAAGGGAATCTTATAGAATTGTGGTGGGCGGCCATCAAAGAACGATGCGATCGTATTATGGGCCATCTCAGCAAAAACGTTTTTTTCCCAGCTATCCCATACACTAAAGTGATAGGTGCCGCCGGGCTTCAAAACTCTCAAGGCCTCTTTCATCGCCAGCGCTTTGTCTGGAAAGAACATGATGCCAAACTGACAAACGATTGAGTCGAAGGTGTTGTCGGGAAAAAGTAAGTCCTGAGCGTCAGCAACTGAGACATCTGTACCCTTCCTGCCTCTTAATTTCTGTCTTGCTATACCAAGCATCGGCTCATTCAAATCAGTCACTGTTAAATGAGCATCCTTGCTAACGTGATGATCTATGGCCTCTGTTACAATCCCTGTGCCTGCTGCCAGTTCCAGAATGCGGCAGGGCTTAGTTTGGGCCGCTCGCTCGGCCATTTTCTCGGCATACCAAGAAAAGATAACAGGCCCTAAGCCTTGGTCATAGTGATGGGGTATATCTCCGGTGAAACTAGCGGAATTCTTCATCGACGCTTCCCTTCTAAAGAAACAGCAATATATCGTGATGTCAGCGTCACATTTTGTTTAACGCAATCACATATTGATTTTACCATATCACAATTGGCCCTCTGCTGCCAAAAGCGCTCATCAGTCGTTGCCTGTGAGTAATTACCGGACCTAAAGGACTATCCGTAAGTACAGGGTAGCTCGAAATCTATCGCAGCGATTTGCGACTCATCTATGTTTTTGTTTGCCTTTTTGCGAAATTTTTACCATCTTGCTGGCACTCGTCGGGACCAGAACTTCGTAACGCGGCGAGGGAACAGGATGGCATATGTCAAAAAAACGTATTGGTCTGTACCCCGGAACCTTTGATCCGATTACGAATGGTCATCTCGATATTATAAAACGGGGCCTACGCTTAGTTGATAAATTGATCATAGGTGTGGCTACCAACCCCAGCAAAAACCCAATGTTTTCCCTTGAGGAGCGTGTCACTACTGTCATCAGAGAGACGAGCGCTTTGGCGGACGCAACAGGTGTCGAAATCGAAGTCGCACAATTTGATGAATTATTGATGCATTTCGCCGAGCGTATGAATGCCGATTGTATCATTCGTGGCTTGCGGGCTGTGGCTGATTTCGAGTATGAGTTCCAAATGACGGGTATGAACTATCAAATTAATCCTGATATTGAGACGGTTTTTTTAATGGCCGACCCTCGTTATCAAACAATTGCCTCAAAGTTAGTGAAAGAAGTAGCAATATACGATGGAAAGATATCCGCGTTTGTGCCGACTCTTGTTGAAAAAGCGATTATTGAAAAAGTAAATCTCTCCAAAGAGAACCCGTAAGGAGTATTCATGTTTAAACGTATCGCAGGATTATTAATCTTGTTAGGAATGGCGAGCCCCGTGGTTGCGCAGGTCGATGTCTCAGCAATTCCACCCGAGCAGCTGCTTGTATTAGATGTCGATTATAATACTGGCAAGGGTCGTGTGGTCATTATGATGTATGATCAAGTGGCACCTAATCATGTCAGCCGTATAAAAGAATTAGCGAGGGATGGCTTTTACGATGGTATCCTCTTCCACCGTGTAATTCCCGGGTTTATGGCGCAGACCGGCGATCCAGACGGTGATGGCACCGGCGGATCAGGTCAGACTTTAGACGCTGAGTTCTCGAGACTCCCACACTTGCGGGGTACAGTATCTATGGCGCGCGCTGAAGATGAAAATAGCGCGGATAGCCAGTTTTTCATCTGTTATAACCGTACAACAGTTCTGGATAACAAATATACCGTCTGGGGCAGGGTGATCAGCGGGATGGAGCATGTTGATCCAATGCCGCCGGGTGAACCGCCTGCCGCACCGGGCAAAATTATATCTGTTCGTGTTGCTGCTGATATTGATAATTGGCCACAAATGACATTACCGCAGGAGGCTTCATAATGTCTGATTTAGAAAATACATTATTCCTAGACGTCGATACGGGCAGCGAAACTGGGCGGGTCACGATTGAGCTTAAGCCCGATGTTGCCCCTAATCATGTCGAGCGTATTAAAGAGCTGGCTCGGGAAGGCTTTTATGACGGCATTATCTTTCACCGAGTGATCGATGGCTTCATGGCCCAAACGGGTTGTCCCGATGGTACTGGAATGGGAAAGTCAGACAAGGGACTTCTTAAAGCTGAATTTAATGATGTGCCGCATGTGCGCGGCGTTTGTTCGATGGCGCGTGCTGCTAGCCCAGACAGTGCGAGCAGTCAGTTTTTCATCTGCTTTGGTGATACAGGTTTCCTTGATAACCAATATACGGTTTGGGGTCAGGTTACCGACGGCATGGACCTTGTGGATGCAATCCCCAAGGGGGAGCCACCAGCCAAGCCTGGAAAAATTACTAAGATGCAGGTTGCTGCAGACGCATAGGCTGATAAGAAGAAAAACATTGATCAGAGGCGCTTCGGCGTCTCTTTTTGTGTCAGTGTAAAAGATATGGAGCGGGTGTAGTGAACGTAGAACTTTTCGATTTTGATCTACCCAAAGCGAGCATAGCGTTGCGCCCTGCCTCCCCGCGTGATAGCGCGCGGATGCTGGTGGTTAAGCCAGCCGAGATGTCAAACTCAGATGTTCTAAGCCTTGGGGATCATTTAAATGCGGGTGACGTTTTGGTTTTTAACGATACCAAGGTTATCCCGGGTCGGCTATACGGAACCCGTGGTAAAGCGCGGGTGGAGGTAACGCTGCACAAGCGGGCAGGGGCTGTCGAATGGCAGGTCTTTGCCCGACCTGCAAAGAAATGTAGGCTGGGCGACCGGCTGACATTTGGTGATTTAGAAGCGGAAGTGATTGGCGTCGGCGAGGCTGGTGAGCGTATTTTGCGCTTCGACCTGACGCCTGATGCCATGATGCCAGCTCTCGTAAAATGCGGTGAGATGCCGCTTCCCCCCTATATCGCCTCTCAGCGCCCTATTGATGAGCGCGACGCTGAGGACTATCAAACAATGTTCGCAGACAAAGAAGGTGCTGTCGCGGCACCTACCGCCTCCTTGCATTTCACCCAGCGACTTTTAGACCTGTTAAAGGCAAAGGGTATTAAAATTGAAACGCTGACCTTGCATGTGGGTGCAGGTACGTTTCTGCCGGTAAAGGTGGTCGATACAGACGATCACCAGATGCACAGTGAATGGGGGTCAATTTCTAAGGGCGTAGCAGATCGTTTGAACCTGGCCCGGACCAAGGGCGGCAAAGTTGTCGCGGTCGGGACAACGTGTTTGCGGCTGCTGGAAAGTGCGGCAACGAGCGACGGTAAAATAGAGGCATTTGAGGGCGATACAGCTATTTTTATAACCCCAGGCTATAGGTTCAGGGCCGTCGACGCTTTGATGACTAATTTCCATCTGCCCAAATCGACATTATTTATGCTGGTGACCGCATTTGCTGGTTTTGACCGAATGAAACAGGCATATAATCAAGCGATCACTGACGGCTATCGCTTTTATAGTTACGGTGACAGCAGTATATTATTTCCGAAAGACGAGGGCGAGGTATAGTGAAACCTAGATTTGAGTTTGAAATCAAAGCCACGGACGGCACTGCCCGAACTGGTGTAATCAAAATGAAACGCGGTGATATTCGTACGCCGGCCTTCATGCCGGTCGGAACTGCAGCAACGGTAAAGGGCGTTAAGCCAGAAGACGTTGAGGCCACCGGTGCTGATATTCTGCTGGGGAATACTTATCATTTGATGCTACGGCCTACGGCGGAGCGGGTTGCCAAGCTGGGCGGGCTACATAAATTTATGAATTGGGAGAAGCCGATTTTAACCGATAGCGGTGGCTATCAGGTTATGTCACTGTCAACGCTGCGGAAAATGTCCGAGGACGGCGTTGAGTTCCGGTCTCACCATGACGGCAGCAAGCACATGCTAACCCCCGAGCGTAGCATGGAGATTCAGCGTCTACTTGGCTCCGATATCGTGATGGCGTTCGATGAATGTACACCTTATCCTGCGACTGAAGAGGAAACAAAAACCTCGATGGAGCTATCAATGCGGTGGGCGAAACGATCGCGCAGCGGATTCGATATCGGATCAGACCATGCGTCGTCGTCGGCGCTGTTTGGTATTGTTCAAGGTGGTGTGTATGAACATCTGCGTTCCAAAAGCATCGATGCGCTGACAGAGATCGGCTTCGATGGCTATGCTGTTGGTGGATTGGCCGTTGGTGAAGGGCAGCAGGTGATGTTTGAAGTGTTAGACTTTACGATGCCTATGATGCCAAGCGATGCGCCCCGATATCTGATGGGAGTTGGTAAGCCAGACGATATTGTCGGTGCCGTAGAGCGCGGCATTGATATGTTTGATTGTGTTCTGCCAACCCGGTCGGGCAGAAACGCTCAGGGCTGGACCCGCCGTGGTGCGATAAATTTAAAGAACGCGCGTCACCGAGATGATCCTCGGCCGCTGGACGTTGAGTGTGGATGCGCAGCCTGTACGACCTATAGCCGAGCCTATCTGCATCACCTTATTCGCTCAGGCGAGATGCTCGGTGCCATGTTGTTAAGCGAACATAATTTGCACTATTATCAGGATTTAATGGCTGGGTTGCGGAGCGCGATTGAAGTGGGGAGTCTTGATGCGTTCGTGACGGCGTTCCATGAAAAGCGATCACTGGGAGATATTCCTGAGCTATAAAATTGGCCGATTTATAGCGTTAACCTCAACATCTTGGGCGGTGATGAAAAAAAGTGCATGATTTTCAAACCTTTTGCTTGACGAGGGCGCCTATGCCCCCTAATTATCGCCCGTTCCCAATCGGGGGCCCGTAGCTCAGCTGGTAGAGCAACTGACTTTTAATCAGTAGGTCACAGGTTCGAACCCTGTCGGGCTCACCACTTTCTAGGTGGGGCACTTTAGAAGCGGCTCAGATATATCTGGTCGCTTTTTTTGATTCTATATCCTTCGTTTAGGCGCCCAATTTTCTATCACTTTAGGTGTAACCGAGCGGTTTACTTAGTTATAGCAGTTTATCAAGTCATCGATTCATCGCTCCATTTAGTCGCAACATGACAGCCAAAGTGACCCGTTCTTGATAAAAGAAAGAGGTCAGTCGGAAAACCTATGTCTTGCTGGCACAATAAAAAAATTAACCACTACAGCAAAACGAGGAAAATAAAATGTTGAAGAAAACAATCAAGACGCTTTTCGTAGCAAGCCTATTCACCACGGCAGCCGTTGCTGTGCCGGAAACAGGATCAGGTTCAGTATCAGACTATAATTCGGGCCAGCCCACCAGCGTGAATGAATGGATCAAAGGGGCATCAAAAGCTGTCGATGACGTGATGAAATACCCACGCCTAGCCCTTCGCTATGGTGAAACGGGCAGCGGCGTGTACCGAGTAACAATTGACAAAAGCGGCACGGTAAAGGGCTTTGAAACACTTGAGGCCGCGGCGCATTACTCGATTCAAAATGCTGCTAAAAAGGTCATTAGAAAAGCTGACTTCCCTCAGATCCCAGCATCCTTTGGTGGTGATGAGATGACATTTCAGGTCGTGTTGAACTACCTTTCGCCTGAGCAATTTCGAAGCATGGAGAGAAAGCTTGAGAGCGGTCGCTCATATATTGAGGAGTATGCAAGCAACATGAGGGCCCAACCAGTTCAGTTTAAGGTATTGCCAGCCAGGACAACAAATTAGTCACTGCTTCGTAGCCTTATTGAAAGGGTCCAGTGAATACTGGGCCCTTTTTCTTTGATTACCTCACTTTGCCCTCAAAAAGTCACCTTTTCAGCTTGTCATGACGATCAACGAGTTGCATAACATGCATTCAGTTATTTTCAGGGAGTGGCAGGCGTGCAAAATAGCTTAAGTTTGGTTCTTAAATCAGTTGGTCTATCGGGTTTACTTTTGTTGGGCGAGCCGGCTGCATTTTCACAAGATCAAGCACCAGCCGCCGATGAGAAGGCTCCTAAAACGAGTGAGCAGGGAGCGACTGATGAGATCGCAGCTCCCCCGCAAGCTGACAAAGCCACGATCAAGTCTGAGGAAGATGTTTCACCAGAAGTATTGGCCCAGCATAAGGCATTTCAGATTTGGCTAGACGAGCTTCGCAAGGAAGCTTTGGATAAGGGATTCTCCGAAGATCTGATTAAGCAGACCTTGAGCGATATTACGTACGCCCCTCGCATTGTGAAACGCGATCGCAGCCAGCCCGAAGTTGTTCAGACCTACGCTGCCTATTTGAAGGCTCGGGTGTCTGAGTGGCGTATAAATAAAGGCCGCGAGATGATGCTCGAGGAACGTGATCAGCTGCGTACCGCCGCTGATCGCTATGGAGTTCAGCCACGCTTTATCGCTGGTATTTGGGGTATGGAGACTAATTTCGGAACTTATGCACTGTCTCATGATGTTTTTGGCGCACTAGCAACTCTTGCTTTTGACCCGCGGCGTGGGTCGCGGTTCCGGCCCGAAATATTCGCGGCCATGAAAATTTTAGAGCAAGGCCATGTAGACTATAGCGAGATGAAAAGCAGTTGGGCGGGGGCTATGGGGCAGCCACAATTTATGCCTGCGAGTTATCTGCGTTTTGCAGAAGATTTAGACGGCGACGGCAAGAAAGATATCTGGAACAATCGGGGCGATGTCTTTGCGTCGATTGCCGGTTACTTGAAGCATTATGGCTGGCGCAGTGATCAGACATGGGGTCGGGCGGTTACACTGCCAGACGGCGGCGAGGTCTCACTGAAGGCTTCGCAAGCGGACGGTGTCGCGCCTCAGGGAACATGCAAAAGCTTCAAGTCAGCTGGAGCTTGGCGTAGTTTGGGGGATTGGCAAGCGCTAGGCGTTCGCCGGGCTGATGGCTCTGATCTGCCGGACGTTGATATCAGCGCAGCCCTGATTATGGGCGATAAGGGCGACGGCAAAGCCTATATTGTTTATAGAAATTTCTGTTCGATCATGCGCTATAATCCTGCTTTCAAGTATGCGCTTGGTGTAGGCCTTCTATCTGATCAGATTACAGGAGCCGAGTAATCCAATGCGTTTGATTGTTCTTAGTCTGTTAGTTTTTGCTCTGGCGGCCTGTTCGTCGGGAGGTGCTAAGATGCCGCCCGATAATTCGATGCCGGTGGGCCACCAAGGAGGCTCCGCAAAGGTCGGCAATCCCTATAAAATTGGCGGCACTTGGTACACACCTAAGCACGAACCATACTATGAAGAAGTTGGTATAGCATCATGGTACGGCAAACAGTTCCACGGCAAGCTGACTGCTAACCAAGAAACCTTCAATATGAATGCCTTAACGGCGGCGCATAGAACGCTTGCGATGCCCACGTTTGTAAAGGTTACCAATCTTTCCAATGGTCGAAGCGTTATCCTTAGAGTTAATGATCGCGGCCCTTTCGCAAAAAGCCGAATTATTGATGTGTCCCGAAGGGCTGCCCAGATGCTAGGCTTTGAAAAGCAGGGCACTACGCGGGTCCGAGTACAAGCCAGTGATGAGCGAGGCAAGGTGTTTGAGAACAGGAAAGCAAGGGCCAGAGACAAGGGCCGCGTTGAGGTGACAAAGGCTGAAAAGATCAAAGGTCATATCATTCAGGTCGGCGCTTTTGCATCTGTGGATAATGCCCGAAAGCGCGCTAACGAGCTGGCCAGGCAAGATCAAAAAGCGCGCATTACCAGAGAGAAGACAAATGGGCAGACGCTGTATAAAGTGAGAATAGGCCCGTTCAAAGATCGCAATCGCGCACAGCGCGCGCTCGACAAAATACTAAGACTAGGGTTCTATGATGCTCGGGTCTTTACCCTTCAATAATAGATAGGAAAGTTTCAATCATGATGAAACGTTTTTCGACACTTTTGGCATTGGTCAGTTTTATCGCTGTCACGGCGCTTCCGGCTCTGGGGCAGGACGACGATACACCGGCGAAGCACGCAATCCTTCTGGACTTGGAATCTGGCGTTGTCCTTTTTGAGAAAGACGCGGACGAGCCGTTTGAGCCGTTCTCAATGTCGAAGATGATGACGGTCTATCTTGTTATGGACTTGATCAAATCGGGTAAGCTCTCGCTTGATGAAACCGTGACGGTATCGGACTATGCTTGGACCAATTGGAATAACCGGGGGTCCACCATGTTTCTTGGCGCCCGCGATCAGGTCACTGTGCAAGATTTGCTGCGGGGTGTGATTGTTCTCTCTGGTAATGATGCATCGGTGGTGCTAGCCGAACATATTGCTGGCACAGAGGCAGAGTTTGCCAACTGGTTGAATGATAAAGCCAAAGAAATTGGGCTTACGAACTCATATTTTATCAACGCCACGGGCTGGGAAGCAGTGGGTCATGAGATGTCTGCGCGCGATCTGGCAACGTTAGCCCGCCGCACCATCGAGGATTTCCCTGATCTTTATAAAATTTACGGTGAAAAGCGCTATCTTTATAAGAATCATACGGGAAATACGCGAAACAGGAACCCAATTCTGTATAATTTCCCGGGCGGAGACGGCCTTAAAACGGGTTCTAATAATGAGCCCGGCACGTACGGCCTGACGGCGTCTGCTATTCGAGATGGTCGCAGACTTATCGGTGTGATCGGCGGTTTGGAAAATGCGCAGGTAAGATCAAGAGAGATGCAGCGGCTGTTGCAGATGGGCTATAGTAGGTATCGCAATTATCCGATTTTCGAAGTCGGGGAAACTGTTGATTTCGCTGATGTCTGGCTTGGACAAGATGCCCGGGTCTCGCTGGTTACGCGGGAGCGGGTAATGATGACGCTGACGCGCCGCGAACGGGCAAATATGAAAGTCCGGGTTCGCTACACCAGCCCTGTTCCTGCGCCGATTCAGGCGGGTCAGCCAATCGCGACCCTAGAGATATCAGCGCCAGGCACCGATATGGAGCCCCGGATGGTAGAGCTAGTCGCGGGTGATAATGTCGGTGATATCAGTGGTTTTGGCCGGATTAGCGCCGCGATCAACTATTTAATCTTTGGAGCCGGCGTCTCAGGGTCGGATAGCTAGGTGACTTCCCGGGGTTTGTTCATAACGCTTGAAGGTGGCGAGGGTGCGGGTAAGTCAACCCAGTCTAAGCGTCTGGTTGCCGCACTGAAAGAGCATGGCATTCCCTGTGTAGCAACTCGGGAACCAGGGGGCTCGCCCGGCGCTGAGGAAATTCGCGAGCTGTTGGTCAAAGGATCAACCGATCGCTGGTCTGCAACGACCGAGGCGTTATTGATGACGGCTGCTAGAAATGATCACGTGGAGCGCACGATATTGCCAGCGCTACAGCGCGGTGAGTGGGTGATATGTGACCGCTTTTACGACAGCACGATTGCTTATCAGGGCGGTGGCGGCGGATTAGGAGCCGCAAAGATTATCGAGCTACAACGCTGGGCACTTGGCGATTTGGTGCCGGATGTTACCTTCGTCTTTGATCTGCCGCCAGAGAAGGGCCTAGCGCGCGCCGAGGGTAGGGAAGAGGAAACGGCTGCGGGCGAAGATCGCTTTGAGCGAGTGAGCGGCGATTTCCATAGTCGTTTACGGCAGGCCTACCTTGATATCGCAAAAGAAAATATAGACCGCTGCAGGATTATACAAGCAGATCAAAGCGTGGAAAAAACCGGAGCGGCGATTTGGGCGCATCTGTCCCCCTTTATTGAAAAAAGGGCTTTGAGCGATGGATAGTAATGATGAATTGGTCATGCACCCATCGCAGACGGATACACTGATCGGTCAAGATCAAGCTGAGGCGGTGTTTCTGGATGCGTTCAACGAGAATCGGTTACATCACGCTTGGCTGCTAACCGGATCAAAAGGCATAGGAAAAGCCAGTTTCGCCTATCGCGCAGCGCGCTTTATGCTTGCTGGTGGAGGCTTAGGCGTAGGTGGCAGTGATGACGGCCTGTTCGGGGATGTAATGCCCGCTGAATCATATCAAACATTGGACGTGGACGGCGGCCATCCAATTGTCAGCCGGATTAAAGCTGGCGGTCATGGTGATTTGCTGACCGTCAACCGCACGGAAAATCCTAAGACGGGTAAAATGCGGGCTGATATCGTCATCGATGATGTTCGCCGAGTGATTTCTTTTTTTAATCAAACCTCTACCGAGGGCGGTTGGCGCATAGCCATCATAGATGCCGTTGATGAACTGAACGTCAATGCCGCCAATGCGCTCCTGAAGGTATTGGAAGAGCCCCCGGAAAAGGCGCTATTACTGCTTGTCGCACATTCGCCTGGACGATTGCTGCCTACCATTCGATCTCGCTGTAGACAGTTGCCCTTGAGCCGTCTGACATCGGCGCAGATCATCGAATTGCTGTCTCGAAATGCGGCCGATATCTCAGGCGCGGATGCCAGAATATTGGCTGGTTTATCAAACGGTGCCGCGGGTAGGGCATTGGAATTGGCAGCCGTTGACGGTCTTAAGGTATATAATGAAGTACTAGGACTGCTGGGAGGGCTTCCAAGGGTGGACATTCCCGCGCTGCACAGCTTTGCGGACAGCGTCTCAGGCGTTAAAGTCGATGCAAGGTATCGTATCTTTGTCTCTATCTTCCGCGATATCTTAGACAGGCTCGTTCGCTTTGCGGCGACGGGTAAGCCGATGATTCCGGAACTGGACCGTGAAAATGCGATCTTTGCCAGACTATCAGGTACCAGAAGACTTGATCAGTGGCTGGACCTGTGTGAAAAGATTAGCGAAACATTCAACCGGGCAGATGCGGTAAACTTGGATAAGAAGCAAGTATTGTTGACCTGCTTTGGGAAATTAGCAGCATAGGTCGCGATTACGCGCGCTGTATTAGAAAGAGAATATATGTCAAAGAAGCCGTCATATTATGTGACCACGCCGATTTATTATGTCAATGATGTGCCGCATATTGGCCACGCCTACACGACGCTTGCCTGCGATTTTTTGGCGCGGTTTAAGCGTTTAGACGGCTTTGATGTCATGTTCCTAACGGGCACCGACGAGCACGGTCAAAAGGTGGAAAAATCGGCAGATGCCAAGGGCGTTGACCCGCAGACTTTTACAGATGGTGTCAGCCAGCGTTTCCGTGACCTTGCTGAGGCGATGAATTTCTCAAATGATCAGTTTATTCGCACAACAGAGGAGCGCCACAAGCTCGCGGTACAGGATATCTGGCGCAGGGCCAAGGATAACGGGTTTATTTATGAAGATAAATATGCTGGTTGGTATGCTGTGCGCGATGAAGCCTATTATAGCGAAAACGAACTGATTGAAGGCGAGGGTGGCGCTAAACTAGCACCCACAGGCGCGCCGGTTGAATGGGTCGAGGAACCTAGCTTTTTCTTTAAACTTTCAGCATTTGAAGACCGCCTGATTGAGTTTTATGAAGCTCAGCCAGATTTTGTTCGGCCTCAATCGCGCTTGAATGAGGTTATGTCATTTGTAAAAGGTGGTCTTGAAGACCTGTCTGTTTCCAGAACAAGCTTTAAGTGGGGCATCCCCGTACCCGACAGCGACGATCATGTTGTTTATGTCTGGTTTGATGCTTTGACCAATTATCTAACTGCGATTGGCTATCCCGATATGGACAGCGAAGGTATGGATACATACTGGCCAGCCGATGTTCATATCGTTGGTAAGGACATCCTTCGCTTTCACGCGGTCTACTGGCCAGCGTTTTTGATGGCTGCTGGGATTGAGACACCACACCGGGTTTTTGCTCATGGATGGTGGACGAACGAGGGGCAAAAGATATCTAAATCCTTAGGGAATGTGATTGATCCATTTGAATTAATTGAGGAATTTGGACTGGATGCAGTTCGCTATTTCTTGCTTCGTGAAGTCCCCTTTGGCAATGACGGTGATTTTTCACGGCAGTCGTTTGTGAATCGCTGTAATAGTGACCTTGCAAATGGGTTGGGCAATATGACGCAGCGCACACTATCTATGATTGCCAAAAACTGCGACGCTTTGGTGCCCTCACCGGGCGCGTTCACTGATGATGATGAAAAGCTATTGTCCGACATAGCAGCGACGCTAGCAACCGTCCGCGCAGAGATGGACAATCAAGCCTTTCATCTGGCGTTGGACGCCATTTGGCGTCAAGTGGCGGCGGGTGATATTTATATCTCTAACGAGGAGCCTTGGAAACTCAAGAAGACTGACCCTGACCGGATGGCAACGGTTCTTTATGTCATGGCAGAGGCAGTTCGCAACCTAGCTATTTTAGCGCAGGCCATCATTCCTGAATCAGCTGCCAAAATTTTGGACCAGTTATCGGTGGATGAGGATAGCCGAGGCTTCGCCGATCTGGGTAAGGCTGGGCGCCTAACAGCGGGTACAGAACTTCCCAAGCCGCAAGGTGTTTTCCCACGATTAGAATTAAGTGCCGAGGAGTAAGCTATGTTAATCGATAGCCATTGTCATCTTAACTACAAAGGCTTACGCGAAGATATTCAGGGTGTTGTTGAGCGCGCCCGCGAGCGGGGCATTGGCTGTTTTCTATCGATTAATACGAAGCTCAGTGAGTATCATGAGATCGTTGGGCTGATCGACACTTACCCTGATGTTTTCGGCACAGTGGGTATCCATCCCCACGAGGCTGAAGGCGAGCCAGATGTCGCTGTTGAGGCACTGGTTGAGCGCTCCAAACATCCTAAAATCGTTGGGCTTGGCGAAACTGGCCTTGATTATTACTATGATAATGCGCCACGCGACATGCAGCAGGTTAATTTTAGAGCGCACATTGCGGCGGCGCGGATCACGGGGCTGCCCGTCATCGTCCACACACGCGACGCCGATGAAGACTGTGAGCGGATTATGCGGGAAGAGCTTGCTATCGGGCCTTATAAGGCGGTGATCCACTGTTTTACTGCTGGTGAAGCGCTGGCAAAGGCGGTCTTGGATATGGGGTTCTATATCTCGCTTTCGGGTATTGTGACCTTCAAAAATGCCAAGGACTTACAAGCGATTGCTGTGACCATTCCCAGTGACCGACTTCTTGTTGAGACCGATGCACCATTTTTAGCGCCCGTGCCCAATCGCGGCAAAGTTTGTGAGCCTGCTTTCGTGCGCGATACAGCAGAATTCGTCGCAAATTTGAGGGGCCAGTCTTACGAAGACCTATGCAAGACTACCAGTGCTAACTTTATGACATTGTTCGATAAAGTTGACCTGCAAGAGCCTGGTGCGATCTCCGCATGAAGCTTACCATACTAGGATGTGGCACCAGCAGCGGCGTACCCAAATGGCCGGAATATTGGGGAGCATGCGATCCTGAAAATCCGAAAAACCGTCGTCGGCGCGCCAGTGTGATGATAGAGGAGGGGTCAACTCGGCTTCTGTTTGATACATCGCCGGACCTGCGCGAGCAAATGCTGTCGGCAAAAGTCAATCATCTGGATGCGGTCTTTTATACTCATGATCACGCAGACCATGTCCACGGTATTGACGAGCTCCGCAGTTTGTATCAGCAAACCCGGGCCAAAATTCCGCTATATGGTGATCAAGCGACGATGGATACCATCATGGGCCGCTTTAACTATATTTTCGAAAGCCACCGCGGCTATCCAGCTTGCTGCTCGGGGCATGTCATTGATGATGTTACAGAAATAGGTGATGTCATGGTGCATGCTTTTGCGCAAACCCATGGAAGCGGCGCTAGCTGGGGCTACCGGGTAGGCGATATGGCCTACAGCACGGACGTCAACCACATCCCAGAAGCAGCTTTTGACGCCCTAGCTGGTGTTAAAGTTTGGGTTGTTGACGCGCTAAGACTTGAACCGCATCCAACGCATTCCCACTTAGATCAGACATTGGCATGGATCGAGCGGGTAAAGCCCGAGCGGGCAATTTTGACCCATATGACATGGGAGATGGATTATCAAACACTCGTGGATTCGTTGCCAGATGGCGTAGAACCTGCCTATGATGGTATGGTGATTGAGTGTTAAAGGATTTATAGGCGTATGTCGGATAATCGAAAACAAGGTCAGGTGCCCGGCTCGAAGACCAAGCCGCCTGTGCGGTCTGAGCATAAAGGCACTCCGTCTAAGAACATCCGGCGCGACTTGAATTGGCAAAAGCCTGTGCAGCCCAGTACTCAGCAAACTAGGCCACCAAGGGGTCCTGCGAGCGACCCGGCCAGCGGCATGGCGCCCGCAACAAAGCGGATGTTGATTTTTTTGGCCATTTTTCTAGGTTTAGTAACGATTGCCGCCGCATATGCACCGTTTTCAATCTTTGATAGCCCGGTGATGCTGGTCAGCTTGCTTGGATCGTTGGTACTCGGCGCGGTTTATAGCAGAAATCTGCAGATTAGCGGGCGTGGTTTCGTTAAAAACGTTGCGATCTGGGGGCTATTAATCAGCGGCCTTTCGGGTTTTTATTATATTGCAGGCGCACCAGATGTAGGGCCGACCCGCAGTTTCAATCCGGCGAGCGTTGCTCAGCCAGTGTTGACGGGTGAAGGCGATCTGGTTGTTCAGAAGCAGCGCGACGGTCATTTTTGGCTCAATGTCAGGCTGAACGGCGCAGATATTCCGATGATGGTGGATACAGGCGCTTCGGAAATGGTTTTGGCGCGCGCGGACGCTGAGGCTGCTGGGATTGATACGGCGGCTTTAAATTATTCAGGGGTTTCGATCACGGCAAACGGTGATGCCAAGTTTGCAACGGCTCGGGTTGACAGCCTTCAGATCGGACCACTGAGCGTATCCGATATGCCAGCCGCCGTGATGGAGAGCGCCACGGGCCTGAAAACCAGCTTGTTCGGTATGCGCGGCTTACAAATGTTTGCCAGTTTCGAATTCCGTGGAAACGAGCTTTACCTGAGGCGGTAGTGGCCGTGATACTCGATTAGCGCCGCACGGGATCGGACGAAAAAATAAACGGTCGAATGCAGCGCGGACCAACTATAAAGTATATTTGTTATTTCCCATAATATAAATTATGCGCGTTTTTATAACTTAGACGGAGAGATTAGAACTATGCCCTACACCACTGATACGGTTAGGTTTTTCAATGAGCTTGCCCTGAATAATAACCGGTCGTGGTTTCAGGATAATAAGCCGAGGTATGTTAGTCATGTCAAAGCGCCAGCGGATGTTCTTGCGGCCTCGCTTGCCAACCGACTCGAGATGGAGACGCACAAGACTTGGATTCCTAAGGTGTTTCGGATCTACCGCGACGTTCGCTTTGCTAAAGACAAAACCCCTTATAAGACCCGCCAAGGTGTCTCGCTTAGTATCGCTGGGCGCTCGGCCGATGCGCCTATTGGCTTGTTTGCCGCTATCGACGGCCATCATATCACCATTGGCGGCGGAGCTTTTATATGGGAAAAGCAAGAGCTTAAGGCCTACCGCGCCTGGTTGATGATGGATAATAACGCTGCGGAGCTTCAAAAGGCCGTTGATGCCTTGGTGTCAAAGGACTTTATCGTTAGCGATGCGGCGCTGAAACGCCTGCCGCGCGAATTTGACCCCGATTTTGCATATCCAGATTTGGCCTGTCGAAAGGGTCTCCGGCTATGGCGAGAGCTTCCAGCAACGCCGAACTATTTAGGTGACGCCTATATTGATACCGTTTATGCCGACTTTAAAAAGATGATGAAATTCATACACATACTGCAAACTATTAAAGCACCTTTCGCCCTCCCCGACGGCTTTTAGTCCGCTCGTTTAGCCCTACTCGGCCTCATCCGGTGGTGGGCCCACCTGCTCCCATAATTCAAGCTTGATGCCGTTCGGATCCATTATCCAGGCGAACTTGCCGTAAGGATGGCTTTCTGGTTCACCGACCATTTCTATGCCGGCCGCTATTAGCTTTTCGACCATGCCGTCTAGGTCGCGGACGCGGAAATTGACCATAAAGTCTTTATCGGACGGCTTGAAATAGTCGTTATCTTTGCCAAAAGGGCTGTGAATGACATAGCCGCGTTTATCCGGGTCATCATCTTCTCGGAACGGAAAGCTGGTGCCGTATTCAGTCACTGGAAAGCCTAAGGTCTTACCGTACCACGCTTTTGTTTCGGTGGGATCATCACACTTAAAGAATATGCCGCCGATCCCGGTTACGTGTCCTGCCATGATGCTCGCTTCATCATCTGCCATGTCTAGCCTCCCATGCTTGTTGCAATCAGTGATCATTTGACCCTATGGTGCCGCTGACTGTCAACCTGTTGATAAAGTGATGCGCTTTGGACCTCTCCGCTGCCCTGATATATGCCGCCGCTATGGTAATTTTTGTTGCCTCGCCCGGCCCAGGCATTTTTGCCGTGATTGGTGAGAATCTGACGCGGGGTGCCCGCAGTGCCGTGCTGATGATGCTGGGCATTACCCTGAGCGATCTAACGTACCTGCTGGGCGCTATATATGGCCTAGGCAGCATGGCAACGGCCTATCCCGAGATGTTTATCATTATTCGTTATTTAGGCAGTGCTTGGCTAATGTATCTGGGCGTAAAGGCTTGGCGTGGGCCGAAGAGTGTTGTCATGGGCACTGATATGATAGCGGCTCCCGCCGCGCACGGGCGGGCGTTTGGGTCGGGCTTTCTGATTAGCTTTTCGAACCCAAAGGTCATGGTATTTTATCTGGCACTTCTGCCGAGCTTCATGGATATCGAGACGCTAACACTT
>Ga0316189_10000295_pt1 | contig 48847 bp, 52 predicted proteins | sample LowCovwburrow_MG_FD_204930 | JGI IMG/M metagenome (GOLD analysis project Ga0316189, IMG submission 204930) | Coastal sediment microbial communities from Maine, United States - Lowes Cove worm burrow | ecosystem: Environmental > Aquatic > Marine > Coastal > Sediment | place: USA: Maine... | reverse complement strand
TTTGTTTTAAATGTTTTTCTATGATCTTACGATCATTGTGAGTAATATAGGACATAGACCACTTGGGTTATAGATATAAATTTGTCATTCATATCCTAACACTCAGGTGGTCGAACTTATTCTAGAATAAAAGGATACCTAAAAACTATTTACAATTATAAAAAATTTTGATATAATTACAAGATAAGCTAAAACAAAAAAAATATGCTCGACGCACCACACAATAATAATGAAAATGACCCAGCAAAAAAAAATGATAGTCTTAATTCTAGCCAGGATCCAGTTAAGACAACAATCAATGATGGAGATAGAATCATTGACAATACCTTACCCCTTAGTTATACAACAGAAAACAATAAAGAGGATAATTCTTTTCAGTACGATCTAGAAGAGATAAAAAGAATCCCTCGCCCATTAAGAACAATTCTCGATAAGTATGAAAAAGAAGGTTGGGTGAGTCAGGAAGCATGGGGAAGCAAGCTAAACTATGATGAAATAGCGATGCACATCCCAATTAGTGGGCCACCACCTGTATTTAAATTTGAAAACGGTTCATTTCGTTGTATCAATTACCCCAGCGGTTATCCTGACCCGATTCAAGGAGTGGAAGGCTTTGAAGCTTTGCTAAAAAAGCAAGAGGATATGGGATTTTTTGAGGGTGTGGAAGCAAAAATAGCCCCGGAAATAAAAACACTTCTTGATAAATATGAAAAAAGAGGCTGGATTAGCCAAGAGGCCTTGGGAACACAATTAAGGTTAGATGAAATAGCTGTGCACCTCCCCGTCAGTGGGCCACCACCTGTATTTAAATTTGAAAACGGCTCATTTCGTTGCATCAATTACACCGGTTCTTATCCTGACCCAATTAAAGGAGTAGAAGGTTTTGAAGCCTTCCTAAAAAAACAAGAAGATATGGGATTTCTTGAGCGTGTATCAGAAGAAGATCAAGAAAAACCAACAAATACGGAGGAGGAACGACGAAGTAGAAGGGAAGATAGACAATGGAGGCGACGAGGAAGAAGGGAGTTTAGACAAGAGAGACGACAAGAGGGGGAGGAGGCTAGGCAAGAGCTACGAGAGTGGATGAAGGAGGCTAATCAAGATGAGCGAGAAGAGAGAAAAGAGAAAAGGGCGGCTAACTGGAAGAAGGTGAAAGATTTTTTCGGCCAATAAAAGGCCCTTCTTCTGTCACGAAGCACCTCAAATTCAACCAAAAAATGAAGGCGAGATTATATAATCTCGCCTTCATTTTCTTCATCACTCCCACCAAACCCCTCCCAATGCAACACCTCCCCCACCCCCTTCCTCGGCAAACGAGGCAGCGCTTTTCCTGAATCCTCATATCCCAACGCAATCATCAAACCCACCACCCTGTCGTCAGGTATTTTGAGGTAAGCTTGAAGTTCATGCTGCGAAAACCCCATCATCGGGCACGTGGCTAACCCTGCATTTTCAGCCGCATAAATAAAGGTCATGGCCGCCAACATACTATTACGAAGCGCCATGTCGCGCCGCTTTTCAGGGCTACGTTTTTTTGCAATTGAGTTTCGATACGCCGGAATCTCCTCTTGAGCGCAATACCCCAGCCGCAACCAATCACCGAGAAGCTGGTCTACATTGCGTCCAATTTCCATGTCCCCCACAACCACCATCACCCCACTGGCATGCTCTAAATGAGCCTGGTCAAAGGCTATTTCTTTAATTTTCTTGAGCCGCTCAGGCTGAGTGACCATCACAAACTCCCAGGGTTGAGCATTGTAACCCGAGGGTGTGAGTGACGTTTGTTCAACCAACTCCTCAATCAGCTTTTTAGGAATCTGACGATGGGGTTGAAAATCATGACAGGCCCGGCGTTTTTTTAGGAGGTCGATAAAATCCATACATTCAATCTAAGTGTAAAAATATTCTAGCACAACAAACTAAATTCCTCATTCAACAATCCTAAGCCAATGACTCAGACAAATTCTTACTTCCTCCAAATCAGCCATCAAATCATTTTTAACCTCAGAAGGTAATTGGTGAATTGAATCAGATAAAAATGAAATTCCATCTTGCTCAAACATAGCACAGGCGATCATAGGCACCAAAGATTCATATTGAGACTCAACAGCCCCTAAAACAAAAGAATACCGCTTAGAATATTTAGCCTTAAAATATCTTTCTAGCTCAAGACTAAAGTCATCTACAGAAGAAATACTGGATAAATTTAAAGGTGGAACTTCACTCATTGAATGACATTAATGGTTCATTAATACATTATAACATATTTAAATAATAAAGTAAGTAAAAACCATCTCCCAAGCCAAATTCACTCTCAGCCCCTCTATTTTTAGACAATAAAATCCTTTTTAACTTGAAAATTAACCTATTTTTTGGTATAATAAGGAGATAAATTCAATCAAAAAAGTCATGCCAGATAGAACAGAAAGCAACGAGGTGGCCCAAGAAACAATAGCCATTGAGAACGTAGAAATCCATGAGTCATATATATTTACTGAGAAATATAGACTTGTCCTACAGACAGGTTCAATTAATTTCCCGAAAGGAGCAAGGATAAATATATTAAATAAAGGCAGCCTCTCAATAAACCTAAAATTAGACAATGGAGTAGAAATTTTTATTGAAGGGGTTAAAAATATTGAAACACCACTCCCATTAGAAAAAGTAAACACCCGCGCGTCTAGAGATAAGATCACAAGCGTCATAACACCATAAAAATGTTCAACCTCATCCCCACCGCCAACGCCCAAGGAACCTTTGGAACCGTCGCCAACACCGCCAATGCAGGCGCCAATGCTGTGGCTGATGGCACTCAAAACGGCCTACAAGGACTCGTGACCTACGTTGCCCAAAACATCGACAACTGGATTGCAAGTGTGGTGGTGATCCTAATTTTTTATATTTTGGGGAGCATGGCTGCCCGTTCGATCAAAAAAACCATCCTCAACAAGCGGGATGATGTGCAAGAAAGTGCCCTTATTTTAGTAGAACGGATCAGTAAAATCACCGTGATCACCATTGGGATCACCATTGCCTTTGCCATCAACGGACTCAACTTTACCGCCGTCCTGGGAGCCCTATCTCTCGGAATCGGATTTGCCCTCAAAGACATCATTGGAAACTTCATCTCAGGAGTGATCATGCTCTCTCAAAACCGAATCAATATCGGTGATTTCATCAAAGTGAATGACATCCTAGGGACCATCGTCAATATCGACACCCGAGCCACCATCCTACAGTCCATCGACGGATTGGAAGTCGTGATCCCCAATCAAACCATGCTCGGTGAAACATTGATCAGCTACACTTCAAACCCTTTTAGACGAGTTGAATTGACTGTTGGTGTTGATTACAAAACCGACCTATCTATGGTGACCAGCCTGATAAAAGCCATCATCGACAAAGACCAAGACATTGTCATTAAGCCTGAACCGCTCATTCTAGTGGATGAATTTGGAGACAGCTCCATCAACATTGTCATACGTTTTTGGATTGAAACCGGGAACAATTGGCTCAAAATTCGCTCCAATTTAGCCTACAAAATCAAAAAAACCTTCGACGAAGTGGGTGTCAACATCCCCTTCCCCATCCGCACGCTCAAGTTGGATGAAGACGACCGATCTTTTCTCAAAACCATGGATAGCCTTAAAAAAGGATATGTTCCAGAGAAAAAACAAAGCCCCAGCGACTCTGTCATTGCACAAGCCGCAGGAAAGACAGAAGGCATTAGAAAAATCCCACACAATGTTTTTGAAGACGCTGAGCAAACAGGCAAACGAACTGATCAAGTTGACATGCAAAATAACAATGCTCAACAAGCAACGGCCATAGATCAAAATATAGTCACCGAAACTCAAGCCACACAAGCTCAAAATCCAGCGCCTATAGTGCAAGCAATGGAAGTGGAGGAAGATCAGCCTAAGCCTCCGCCGACTCATTTGTAAGGGGACGGATTATGTAGTACGGATTATGTAGTACGTAGTAAGTTTGTAAGTGTTTTTGGTGATTGGTAGATTCCACAGTCTCACTAGGTTCCACCTGAAATTAAGAAATGCCTAGATTCGCCGTGGAATAACACCCCCCTTCCAAGACCCCCCCCCAACCCCCCGCTTGACTAAGGAGGGGGAGAAGGATGAATGATAGGTGGGGGTGGTTTTGGTGATGAGTGATTAATCCCCCCAACCCTCCACCGTCGCACCGCTTTGGAAGACAAGCCTTTGGTAAAGTGGTGGCTAAGTTTAATGTCTAATGATTGGTAGATTCCACGCCTGCATGCACGAACAAAGACAGGGTCTCACTCGGTTCGCAGTGAAATGACAACCGACTTCGCTCTAACATCTAATCACAATATAAAGTGGTTTCCTGGGCGTTCCTAGGAGTCTGAGGAGAAACGAGCCCCACAGGGGCCACTTCGAAGTCGGACGTAGAGATGAATGAAGCACAACCTTGAGACCGCTTCGTGTTCTCTTCAGGGTTTTTTGGTTCGTTTTTGACCCCAAAAATGAACAAACACTGAGATAACAAAAAATGTGAGCGGCGATTAGCCGGAAAAAACCGGGATAGCCATCTTAAATTGAACCAGGTCACCTGTTCCAGCATATTGATGATTAGTGAATGGTAGATTCCACAGTCTCACTCTACTCGCAGTGGAATGACAAAAAAGCGCCATCAAACCCACAAAAGACCCACCACAAAAACTACATAGACACCCGATACACATCATCAAACGTCGTCACCCCATGAATGACCTTAAGCATTCCATCTTCATGCAAAGTGAGCATTTTACAGTGCTTGTTGATGTAATCATAAATTTCTGGAAGTGGCTTATTTTCCAAAATCATATCGCGCAACTCCTGATTGAAACGAAGCACCTCCGCAATGGCCGTTTGCCCCTTGTAGCCCAAATGACCACAAGACTGACATCCCTTAGCATGTCGAATCACCGTTGGCATCGTCGGCGCTTCAATCCCCTTCTTTTCAATCGAATCAAGGGCGAGTTGAATCCGCTCTTTTTCATCATTAGTGATCGGCAACTCCTCCGCACAGTGTTCACAAATTTTTCGAACCAAGCGTTGAGCCACAATCAAATCCAAAGCGGGCGCAAGAATATAAGGCTTCACTCCCATATTAGAAAGTCGAGACAACGCCTCTAAAGCAGAATTTGTATGCAAGGTTGTGATCACCAAATGTCCCGTGAGCGATGCTTGTGCGGCCGTTTCAGCCGTCTCTAAATCTCGAATTTCACCCACCATGATGATGTCAGGATCCTGACGTAAAATAGCCCGGAGCCCAGAGGGAAAATTATACTCCCCATCCGGATCCACCTGGCTTTGAGTGACACCAGTCAAATCATATTCAATAGGGTCTTCAAGGGTGATCACCTTTTGTGATGAGGTATCGATGGACTGAAGCATGGAATACATCGTCGTCGTCTTCCCACTCCCTGTTGGTCCGGTCACCAAAATCATGCCATGGGGCAACTTAAGAGATTCTTGAATGTTACGAAGCGCCTCCCCCTCATAGCCCAATTTATCAAAGGATTGAAAACTACGATTTGAATCCAAAAGACGCATCACAATCGTCTCCCCATAATGACTTGGCATGGTCGACACCCGAACATTGATCTTTCGATCATTGATCAAAAAACCATGTTGTCCATCCTGAGGAATATCTGAAACATTGAGCTTCAGTCGAGCAAAGTATTTGATCTGAGTCACCAAAGCCTTATACACCTCTTGATTGAGCGTGAACACCTGTCGCAGCATTCCATCAATCCGAAAGCGAACCAAGACTTCTTTTTCCTCAGGTTGAAAATGAATGTCAGAGGCCCCCGTTTTATAAGCCCCCACTTGAATTGAATTCAAAGCTTCATCTGCAGATGAGGTCTCAATCTGATGCTTCAACTCTTCTAAATTTTCCAACTCCTCAGAGGCACTAGAAACCTGCTCTTCTTTCACAACATTATCCATTTTTTCACCATGCACCTCTTTTTGAGATCCCAAATAAACCGTCTGAGCCTGCAGGAGAGACTCTGAACTACAGAGGATCACAGACACATTATACCCCTTGATTTTCAACTCAGTGATCAGCGCTTTAGTGGCTGGCAAATTAGGATTCAAAACCGCCAAACGCACCTTTTTACCGGAGCGAAAAAAGACAGCTGCCTTAGCCTTGAGCGACTTTTCTTTTGGGACAAAGTGTTCTAGATCAGGGTTGACCCGAAAACGCAATAAGTTGACATAAGACAAGCCCAGCTGTTTGGCTTTTTCTTGGACAGCCTTCTCCTTTTCTTCTTGGGCCAAATTAGCAATTTGCTGCTGAGCCAAAGACGGTGATTGATCAGAAAAATTTTCAGACATAATCAAGGGTGATAATCCTTTAATTATAGCATAAAATAGATGTATTTTCAATAGAAGCCACCCTGAAAAATTGATTTTTTCAAGAAAACACTTAAAATGGGAACATAACTAACAAAAAATACCATGAAAATACTTTTAAAAAGCACGTTGATCACAGCCCTTTGCTTGGTTGTTTTAAGTGGGTGTGGGAAAGATGATGCAGCCCCTGAGGACACCGCTTCAATCGGAAGTCTTTACACTGAAGTTGGGCTCGACTACCCAGACTGCCCCTCACTAAAAGATCCTGTTTGCACCACCTCTAATAAAACCTACAACAATGCCTGCCATGCCGAAAAAGCGGGTGAAACAGGGTGGCAACCAGGAGCATGTAAATAAGCCTAAAATAACAAGATACATTAAAAAGACCCCCTCTACCACAAGTGGCAGAAGAGGTCTTTTTTGTAGGAGGTTTGAGAATTATGGATTCACAATCGCATCCACAGTGGCTTGATCAGCAGCGTTGTACAAATTACGTTGTAGCATGGCTTGAATCAAGAGGTTAAATGCATTTCGTCGAATCACCACAGACGTTGGCTCTTGAGTTGCATTTGGAATGTACTGAGTTAGATTTTGGTAAGCAGCTTTAGCATAGAAGGCAGCAGACCATCGATCAGACATCAACGAGAGAACCGTATCATCTTCTGGAGAGAGTTCACCAGTTCGGAATTCTTGAATCACCGTGATTGGCTTCATGATTTCCTCCTTAGTGATCGCTCGGAAAGGTTCAAAGTTACCTTCATTGGTACCACGCATAGCTGATTCTTCATCAGAAGCGTAGAACTGAATACTATATGTAATGTCTTGAAGCAAGGTACTTGGAGCGTCTCCTGATCGAGGTAAATCACCATAGACTACCATAGGATCACCATTCGAACGGAAGTTACTCAAGGTATCTTCATCAAGCACAGGCAAACAATGGGATAGCATGATGAGTTTTGCCAACTCAGCTCGTTTCATCGTTTCGTTCATCCCTACGATACTTTCTCCAGTGGTCTGAAGGCCTGAGCCATAACCACTCAAGAGGTACTGAGAGACATCGTAGTTAGTAATGAACAGGTAAGTGTTCTTAAGAGCAATAGCAGCACGTGAACCCACTGAATTCAAGTTAGTCACATCTGTAAAGTTCAACTTACGAAGTGGGTTATAAACGAGGCACTGACGGTTCGCTTCTCCCACGTAATCCTCATCAGGATTGTATGGAATCGATCCATTGTCATCTTCATCTTGTTCAAAGCCATCGTTAGGATTGTAACTGTCATCTCCATCATTAGGATCCCCATCGGTATGACAACCTGGATCTTCTTTATCAATCAACCCATCATTGTCATTGTCTTTTTCATCGGCACAAGCCGGTTCATTTCCTTCATTGTCATCGTTTGGATCGTATGAATCTGGATCACCAGCATCCGTCCAACACCCAGGGTCTTTTTCATCCACCTTACCGTCATTGTCATTATCGACACCATCTGCACAACTTGGCTCATCACCTTCATTGTCATCATTTGGATCATATGAATCTGGATTGTTTGGATCTCCGTCCGTGTGACAACCAGGGTCTTTTTCATCGGCAACTCCATCATTGTCATTGTCGACACCATCTGCACAACTAGGCTCATCCCCTTCGTCGTCGTCAGTTGGGTCATAAGTATCTGGATCACTTGGATCTAACCAACAACCAGGATCGTTTTCATCGATCAGACCATCGTTGTCGTTATCAATTCCATCCGCACATCCTGACTCATCTTCTTCATCATCGTCTGTTGGATCATAACTGTCTGGATTGTTTGGATCCCCATCCGTATGACAACCTGGATCATTCATGTCAATTTTTCCATCATTGTCATTATCAACCCCATCGGTACAACTAGGCTCATCCCCTTCATTGTCGTCAGTTGGGTCATAGGTATCTGGATCACTTGGATCTAACCAACAACCAGGATCGTTTTCATCGATCAGACCATCGTTGTCGTTATCAATTCCATCGGCACAGTGTGATCCATCCATTTCATCATCATCGTTTGGATCGTAAGTATTGGGATCATTCTTATCCGTGTAACAACCAGGATCAAGAGCATCAATATCAAAGTCACCGTCATTATCCACACCATCACTACAAGCTGGTGAATCACTTGGATCAGTTTCATTATCGTCAGTTGGGTCATAGGTATCTGGATCACTTGGATCTAACCAACAACCAGGATCGTTTTCATCGATCAAACCATCATTGTCATTGTCAATTCCATCAGCACAACTAGGCTCATCATCCTCATCGTCATCATTAGGGTCATATGTACCTGGATCACTTGGATCAGTCCAACAACCTGGATCGTTTTCATCAATTTTTCCATCATTGTCATTATCAATCCCATCAGCACAACTAGGCTCATCACTTTCATCATCATCATCTGGATCATATGAACCTGGATCACCTGGATCTAGCCAACAACCTGGATCGTTTTCATCGATCAAACCATCGTTGTCATTATCAATTCCATCAGCACATCCTGATTCATCATCAGCAATTTTTACAGTCACTTGATCATCTCCATCCACTAAATCATTGTCACCTACTTGATAACCATAAATCGTTTGATTGCTTCCTTTTTCAACAGAATCAAGCCATTTCAATGAATTAGCACTGAAAGTACCTGACCCAGAACATTGAACATAGTAAGGATTCTTAGTGGCATTAGCTGCCAAGAAGACATGGTAATCCCAAGCACACACACCCTTCACAGGAAGCAAGTCTTCTTTTTGAACCACTTCGGCATTAACAGGGTCAGTGATTTCTAGAGGAATAAATCCCCCCCCACCAATTCCTTCATCCTCACCACATATAGTGAAATTATATGGGTTAGGCTCATCAGAATTCACACAGTAAACAGCTCCTGTTCCTCCATTATCAACTGAAACAGTAACAGCGTCTTTCTTCTGTTCATTTTTATATTGAGCAGTAAGAACTACATTCCAAGGATTTTGAGATTGCTTACTATTCCAAGTAAGATTTTTAAAGGCCCAGATACCACTTTGCGAACAACCAACCTCGGCAGGACTCTGCTTAAAATCTCCACTAAGAACAACAGTTTTTTGAGCAGTACATTTTCCCTCAACTAGAAAGGGGTCATCTGTCAAATAAACATGGCTATTCATACTTACCGAAGGAATTTCTGGAAAGTATTCACCTTCACCATTATTAAAGTATGAATTAACCTTATCTATTGTAATATCCAAAGGCGCAGCCTTAAGATCAAGATTAAGGTCTAACAACTGAGGTGTAGGCTTGGGGGCATCACCTAGTGATAAGTTTTGAAGCTGGTTCAATTGAGCGTGTGACAATCCAGAGAAGGATAGTGTCATGACCAGAGCTACAAAACTGAAAAGGATTGATTTTTTCATTTTGATTTTTATTAAGTAATCTAGCCATTATAGCAAATCCAAAGAACAATGTCAACACCCCATCAAAAAAATACTTTAAAAACCCTTTATATATAGGTGTAGGGAATCAAGGAGCTGGGAGTTTGGAGCTGGGAGTTTGGAGCTGGGAGTTTGGAGCTGGGAGTTTGGAGCTGGGAGTTTGGAGCTGGGAGCTTGGAATTCAACAGAATAAAAACGAATCCATATCCCCACCATGTAACCAATTCGTCCACCTATCCGTGCACCAATCCGTAATCCCATTCGCAACCAATCCGTGCACCAATCCGTAATCCCATCCGAACAAAATACTTGCAATAAGTTTAAATCTTTGTTATAATGGGATGATTTGCCTAGTGTAGATCAAACAAAATAAAACTTAAATACTAAAATCATGTCACCAGAAAAACCATCACAACAACCTACTCCATCAGCTAATGAGTCATATGAAAGAGCCATGGAAGGAGTGGCACGTGCCAAGGAGCAATTAAAAAAAATTCGAGAAGATGTAGATGCTTCTAAAAAAGCTATTGCAGACATAAAGGAAATGGACAAAGAAATGAAGGGGGGGGGAAGTCAGCAAACAGAAGTTGCCCAAGAGAGGGCTCCAGAACAAAGTGCAACCGACGCAGCAACCGATAAACTCAATGAGGATGCTACTAAAAGAGCTGAGCCCAAGGAAAATAAAACAGAAGAGCCTCTAGAAAAGTATGAACACACAAAAGATAGAAATTCAACCAAAGATACACTTGATATTCAGGATAAAAAAATAGCCTTTAGGAAGTCAAAGGCAGAAGAATTAGGTGTAAAAACATATGAAATTGAAGTAGATGATAAAGAATTTGAAGCTTATTTAAATGGTGAAATCAAGGAGCCAACAATTAAACTATCACAAGTCACAAGTGAATCAAACTCTGGAAAACTAATTGCCAAAGAAAAAAGAGAAAAAGCAAAAGAAAAGGAGGGGGAAGACGATGATGAAGTCATCATCCTGGATGAGCATGGAAATCCTGAAAAAGAAGCGGCTAATGAAGCTAAGCCAAAAGAAACAGTTATTGCTGAAAAAACAGTGCAACCCGTCGAAGAAATCAAATGGGAACCAACCTCATCAAAAGCACCAAAACATGCGGAAAGAAAAAAAGTCAAAAAAGAAGCCATTGAAAGCGAGAAATACACCACTAAATTAAAAGGTGAACTCCTAAGTGCCATTGAAAGTGGCGACACAAATGCAGTTGCACAGGTTGAAAAAGGGCTCAATGAATGGAAATATAATGCTCTCGTACGTGGCTCTGAAAAAGCAAATCTTAAGGTCTATGGTGAAGTTGAAAATGTAGGTGGCTTCGGGGAAGAAACCAAATACACTAGTAAGGCAAGAGGTATTAATAAAAGAATGGAAAAATTCGTCAGCGACCTGTCAGAAAGCCAACTGAAAAAACTAGTCGCCATCGCACCAGAATCTGGATCATTAAAAAAAATGGCTTCAAAGCAACTTAAGGCCATAGAAGGTGGAAAAATTGAAGATCCAAAAGAAAGTAAGGAAAAAATGAAAAACCTCAAGAGTGAATTACTAACAGCCATCAGCAATGCTGATTCAGCTAAGATCAAAGAAATCGAAGGTCAATTAGACAAAGGGGCTAAAAGTCGACCTGAAAAAATGAAGCTAAAAACCATCCTCATTCAAGAATTAAAGCTAGATCAATTGAGAACCCTCGTCAAATTAGCAGAAAAGAAACCCTTATTTCAAAGGCCACTCTCACTAAGACGCTTGGCTCAAAAAAGATTAAATACACTGACACCCAAAAAAGTAAGCGAAGCACAAAAAGAATACGAAAAAGATAAAAGAGGTAGCATCAACAAAAATTGGGCAGAACGTTAAACAACAATCAATCAAAAAAGACGATGCCATGGCATCGTCTTTTTTTTGAACTATTTCTTTATAAAAGCAGGCTTACCTGCAAAATGAAACCTATTTCTTCAAAGATTTTCTCATGAAGGCGGGAACTTCCAAGTCCTCCTCAGCATTCTTCTTAGGCACCGTCACAGAATTACCAGAGCCCATCTTGCCAAGTGCTGTTTTTGAAGCAGGGACACTACCCAAACGAGCCAAAGTGTCACGAGCTGTCATCATTCCCCCTTGAGCGTTAATTTCTTGAGGCTCAAAACCAGTGGCAACCACGGTACATTTGATTTCACCCGTATAATTTTCATTCACCACCGTACCAAAGATGATGTTAGCATCTGGATCAGCCGCCTCAGTAATGATTTTAGCTGCTTCGTCCACTTCGAACATAGAGAGGTCAGTTCCACCCGTAATATTGAAGAGGATTCCTTTCGCTCCACTGATAGACATTTCAAGCAGAGGGCTTTCAATGGCAGCACGTGCTGCATCCACCGCTCGGTTCTCCCCTTCTCCATAACCAATTCCCATCAAAGCAGAACCCGCATCACGCATGATGGTACGCACATCCGCGAAATCGACATTGATCATTCCATGAGTCGTGATCAAATCGGCGATTCCTTGAATGGCTTGACGAAGCACATCGTCAACCACAATAAAAGCGTCAGTCAACGGTGTCTTCTTATCAATGATAGAAAGAATACGGTCATTTGGGATGGTGATGATCGTATCCACCTTACCTTTCAAATTCTCCAACCCTTCCAAGGCAGACTTCGTTCGACTTGCCCCCTCAAAAGAGAAAGGTTTTGTCACCACACCAACGGTCAAAATTCCCATTTCCTTAGCGATTTCAGCCACGACAGGAGCCGCACCTGTTCCCGTTCCACCTCCCATACCACAGGTCACGAAAACCATGTCAGCGCCTTCGATAGCCGCTTTAATCTCTTCACTGCTTTCTTCAGCAGCCTTTTTACCCACATCAGGAGTACTTCCTGCTCCCAGTCCTTTTGTCAAAGCCTTACCAACATTGATTCGACTAGGCGCTTGAGAATGATACAAAGCCTGAGCATCCGTATTGATAGCAATGAATTCAACCCCATCCACCTTAGAGGTGATCATGCGATTGACGGCGTTTCCACCAGCACCCCCCACACCAAAGACCTTAATGGTGGCAAGTGGGTTAATGTCTGGAGTGACTTCGGTTGAGCTTTTGCTGGAGGCACCATAGCGATTCTGGCCAGTTGAGCCATTGAATAAATGCTTGAGTGATTGGGACATATCCTAGAAATTAGGTAATAATTGAATAATCAAAACAAAATAAACACACATCAGTTGATTTATTTTTGTTTTTTGTTTTTAGGATTTTTTTGGCCTGAGTCAATCATTTAGACCACAGGTTTCTTAAGATAAACTATTTTTTAAATTATGGCAAGAGATTTTTAAACCACCCCTTGATTGAGCTGAACATCTCTTTGGCATTAAAGGATCCCATCTTATAACTCGTCCCCTCATACTTAGACCCCCACACCACCAAACCAATGGCAGTGGCGTAGGCAGGATCATCAATTTTATCCACCACCCCTTCTACTTCGGTAGGGAAGCCAATTTGAACAGGAAGACTGAGTACATCTCGAGCTAAATCCAAACAACCAGGCAGTTTTACAGCTGCCCCAGTTAGAATAGCGCCAGCGGGCAACATCCCATCGCGACCAATCGCCCGAAGCTCATCCTTAACCATGACAAAGATTTCATGGTAACGGGCCTGAATGATTTCAGCCAAATGTTTTTTAGAAACGGTTTGATTGTCGATTTTTGAAATGAGAGAGAGATCAATCGTCTCACGGTCATTCACATCATCAGGTGAGGTGTTTCCATACTCAATCTTGATCTTCTCAGCAGTGTCCACAGAAGTACGCATTCCAATCGCCACGTCGTTCGTCACACTTTCGCCCCCCACAGGAAGTGAAGCTGTATGAACGGTTGCCCCTTCTTCAAATACAGAAATAGACGTACTCCCTGAGCCAATGTCAATCACCACCACACCCAATTCTTTTTGACGACGAGAAAGCACTGCTTCAGCTGAGGCCAAACTTGATGGAATCAAATCGTCTATATCCACTCCAGACTGATGAACCGCCTTCTCTAGATTTTTAATAATGGTTGACTGCCCTGTGATGATATGAGCATCCACCTCCAAACGAACCCCAATCATACCAATTGGATTCTTAATCCCCTGCTGATCATCAATGGAAAAAGACTTTGGAATGATCCGTAAGATACGACGGTTGGACGGCATATTAACCGCCTGAGCCGCCTCAAGCACTCGGTTGATGTCATCCTCAATGATTTCTGAACCCGCATGAGAAATGGCAATGACTCCTTTACTATCAAAGGATTCAACATGAGAGCCAGACACCCCCACAAATACATGGTGAATGGGAGCCCCACTCATTCGCTCAGCATCTTCTAGAGCCGCTGAAATATTACTGATTGTTTCATCGACATCAATGATATTCCCCTTGCGCATCCCTGTAGAGGGAGCCACTCCAACCCCTATGATACTAGGAGTCTTTTTCCCCTCTTGGAGCAAGGCGATTACCGTTCTAATTTTAGAGCTTCCTATATCAAGGACAGCAATGATTTGTTCTTTCGACATTGGCTAATAAAAATGAATAGTTTTTTGATCACAGAAAAAGTGGCGCTGCATGAATATGAATTCAGTCTACCTGATGCTTTTTAGGTGATCAAATCTTTTTTACAAAAAAGTATAATAGATAGATATTAGTATAAATTTTTTATACATATTTTTTGGCTTATTTAAAGCCTATTTTAGTGAACACATTTTTTAATTATTAAGAATATTTTTGACGAACAATATTTTAAAAAAAAACTTAAATCAATCCTTGCTAAAAATCAGTGATTAAAAAATTTATACATAATGTTAAACAAAGTGTCATCCAAGAATATAGAAGTTTGATCAAATATTTTATTCAGAATCAATACTAGAAATCAATAATATTTAAGCCAAAATAAAAGAGTAAATAATTTATACAGACAAAAAAATAACCTCCTCTCTCATGACTAACAAGTGACAGGCCATTTATAATTAGTAGATTCCACAGCTGCCTGCGCAAAGCCACTATGAAAAAGGCAAGGTCTCATTCTATTCGCAGTGGATGACAATATTCTTAATTTCAATTTCTAAACACCAAATAGAATGGTTAATTGATTTAAAGTACAACGATCAGGACCGCTTCATTACCTCCCCAGAACTTTTTGGTTCGTTTTTGCCCGCCTTTCAGAGTGTACGGCGGACAGGGAGGCAAAAATGAACGAATCACTGAAATAGCAAAAAAACACAGGTGGCAATTAGCCGGAGATAAACGGAATAGTCAGATTCAATTGAACCAGGTCACAGACCTACTCCAGCATATTGGTAATTAGTGAGTAGCTGACCTTAGAATTCAAACTAACAACCAAAGACCATCTCCCCTGCAATCTCCCCAAGCACAGCCTTCTCAACCGCATACATCTCACGATACTCCTCATCCTCCTCATGATCGTAGCCATGAACATGCAAAATACCATGAACAACCAACTTAACCAGTTCATCATGGAGTGAGTGCTTATGATCCACCGCCTGTCTTTGAGCCGTCTCCACACTCACGTAAACCTCGCCAAACACCTCAGAGGCATTCATATCCCCCTCATAATTAAAGGAGAGAACGTCTGTTGGCCTATCTTTATCTCTGTATTCCCGATTGAGCTGTTGGATCTCAGCATCATCAACAAAAATGACATTCAAAACACCATTTAAGCACTCAACCTCACCCATTAAAAGGCTTACAAAAGGCTCAAAATGAGTGACATCAACTTTAAACTCATCTGCATTGAGATAGGCAAGTTTCATCGTTCAAAAAAATAAAAATTAAAACAACTTCATCTGATCAGCAGGCTGCAACTTTTCCTCGGGCACTGTTTTTCGAAGTCTGGAGCGTAAACTTTTCATTTCAAGTGACTCCAAAAAACGATCAAAGCCCAAATAATCCAAAGTATCCATACACGCGTCCTCTTTTTTAAAGTCATTGGGAACATCCGTCACAATACGAGCCATTTTTTGGGAAAAATAGGCATCCTCTCTCCCCTCCTTCAATCGCTCGTGTATTTTCCCTTTTATTTCAATCAAATTTTCGTAAATTCCATCCAATGTCTTGTATTCAGTCAACAGGTTTAGAGCCCCCTTTGGCCCAATCCCCTGAACCCCTTTAATATTATCCGAGCTATCCCCCATCAAAGCCTTATAATCAACCACTTGCTTTGGGGTGATGCCATATTTATCAATCACCCGCTGGGCATCATAAATAAGTGGCTCCTTATAACCCTTGTGAGGAAATGCCACCCGTATAGAAGGGGTGATCAATTGCATCGCATCCATATCACCCGTCACAATATACACCTCCATGCCCTGGGCCTCAGCAATCCTGGCCAGAGTACCCATCATATCATCTGCCTCAAACCCCTCCTCGGAATAAATAGGCATATTGAAGGCTCTTACCATCTCGCGAATACGAGGAATTTGGGCATAAAGCTCATCCGGTGCTTTTTTTCGTGTCCCCTTATATTCATCATGCATGTCATGGCGAAAGGTAGGCGCCTTTTCATCAAAAGTCATGGCAATGTAATCTGGCTGTTCTACATCAATAATATTCAAAAGCATGCTCCCAAACCCGTAAACAGCATTGGTCTGCTCGCCAAAAGAAGTTCTAAGAGGGTTCTGTATGGCATAAAAAGCGCGGTGAATCAAATGGTGACCATCAATCACGACAAAGCGTTTTTTATCTCTTTTATTCATCATTTTTTTATGTTATAATGAGTAGATAACTTTTTATCAAAGCAACGAAATAAACAAATTCCTAATCATATTAACATGGAAGCACTCGCCCCCACACGTGATAATAAAATCCAACAAACATACGACCCAAAAAGCTTGCAAGATAAATCAAAAAATAAGGCCGCATTTTGTCAGGATTTTGGCTTAAAATACGATAAAAAGACAGCACTACTTTGTGTGGGCTACCCTTTAACTGAAGAAAATAGTATCGACCTTTTAAAAAAGGCCATTGAAGGGCTTTTGGAACAAAACATTGCAATCGCCCTAAGTGGGATTGGAAGTCCAAAATATCAAGATTTCTTCACGGATTTAGCTGGAAAGCATCCCACTAGAATGGTGATTTTAAGTGAGAATGAGGAAAATAAACAAAAAATGTTTGCCGCCAGTGACATTTTCATCAATACCAGCACAAAAAAAGACTGCTTGAACCAAATGGAAAAAGCCATGACCTATGGAGTTGTGCCCGTGAGTTTAACCAACAATAACCTCATGGATTATAACGGAGTTAAAGAAGAAGGAAATGCTTTCATTTATAGTAAAAAAAGTCCTTGGAGTCTTTTTTCCGGAGTCATTCGAGCATTGGAAAACTTCAAATTCCCTTACGATTGGAAGGCCATTCAAGTGAGCGCCATGGAAGGTTAAAAAACTGAAGCCTAGTGTCAAAGTCGCCATGACTACGTTTCAGCTATCTCAAACTACCACCACTTGGCAACCCTGAGCCACCACTCCCACTGCCTAAAATTCGATCCATAAGCTCTCCCATCAAAGTAGTGATCCGATCCCAGCTAATAAAAGAAGTTAGCTCAAAGCCAAATACTGCCCCGACAATCCTCACAATTGTCACCGCCAAAATCGTTACAATCAACCCAATGATGGCATAACGAATCGTACTAATCGCCTGACGAATTTTGTCTTCTTGACCTCCTGAAAGAATGAAGGAAATCCCCCCCACAAAAATATAAAAAATTGAGAGCCCGCCCGCTATAATAATAGCAATGCCGACTCCCAAATTAATAAGGTCTAAGATTTCGAACTGGTTGGTCACCATGGTCACATTGTCCATGCGTCTTTTTATTTTAAGTAATTACAGAAAACCAACCAAACTTTACTACATGTCCAGCTCTTGATCAAGGACACTCCCCCCTTCGGAAGACTCTTCTTCAATTTCACCTCCATGAACTTCACCCCCCTCTGGTTCAATAATTTTAAGGTTCACACGCATGTTTTCTTTAGAGCCAATCACACGCAAAAGAATTCGGATTGATTTAGCGGTTTGACCACTCCGACCAATCACCTTTCCCATATCCTCTTTAGCCACTTGAAGGGTCAAGAGCACCCCCATATCATCCACCGTACGGGTCACGACAACCTTATCTGGCTGACCAACAATGGATTTAACAACGTATTCTACAAAATCTCGATCTAAACCAATGGTAACATCATCATTCATAATCATAATGAATTAAATAAATAAGATCAGATGAACGAATCATTAAGCCTCCGCACTTTCTACTGGCTCTTTATCCTCTGCGGCAGGAGTTTCTGTAGCAGGAGCCTCTTCTGTTTTTACTTCAGCAGGAGCTTCTGTGGCAGGAGCCTCTACCGTTTCCTCTTTGGGAGCTTCTTCCGTCTTTTCTTCCTTAGAAGCTTCTACAGCAGGTGCAGCGGGTGCTTCTGGCACTTCTTTTGGATTTTTAGTCGCTCTGTCCTTCATGTCTTTAACAAAAGCATCCATCTCAGCAACACCAGCTCCTTTAAGCAAGCGAGCCACTGTATTGGTTGGTTGAGCCCCTTTTTGAATCCAAGATTTAATAAGATCAGCGTCAAAGGTCAGCCCATGCTTATCCACAATTGGGTCATAATTCCCCACAAGGGCCACATAACGACCTTGAATCGGTGCAGAGTGTTCTGCCACCACAATACGGTAATAAGGTCTTTTTCGGCGTCCAGTACGCTGTAAACGAATTTTTAACACAAGCTTTTAGGTAGAAAATAAACAAAGTAGCGATGGACATTCTAGGAAAAGTTTTGAGGCTTGTCAAACATTTTAACAAAAGAAATAGCGGTGCTATGTGCCTGAGGGAGCTATGAGCTTGGGGCTGGGGGCTGGGGGCTGAGAGCTAGGGTTTCATCACCCCTCTATCTTTCCCCTTATCCTTGCCCTTTTTTCATTCTCAACCTCAAATAAAACTCATGTCAGCATTCGAACCGACTGAATTGAACGTGGGCCAAAGCGTTTTTGCAATTCAGAAACAAGTGACTCTTGATACCCCCAAAGCTCCTGACTCCAAACAGCCGAACTCACTTGAATCAAAAGCACCCCCTTTTTAAGTTGCGTGGCAGAGATATCAGAATTCTCGACCTCAAAATGAGCATGAAGCAATTGGTTTGCCGCATGAATCACCTCCGCCGCTCGAGCAGCGCCGCCTAATTTATGCTGATTGAGTCGCTTATCAATGAGGTTGATGAGTTTTTTCATGGACCACGTGGGGCAAGTAAATATTGGCATACAAACAAAGAATCAAGCGCTGAATTCACTATACACCTCCAAAACCGCCTTGGTCATCTTTTCCCAACTAAAAGCTTTCACACGCTCCCCCCCTCGTTCAATCAAAGTTTTTCTAAGCACAGCATCAGTGGCAATGTGCTTCATTTTAGCCTGCATGTCCTCCACATCATACGGATCAAAAAAGAGGGCGTTCCCCTCCCCACAAACCTCTGGGATAGCCGACGTATTGGAAGCTAAAACAGGCGTTCCACATTGCATGGCTTCTAAAGGAGGAAGGCCAAAACCCTCATAAAAAGAAGGAAAGGTGTAAGCCAGAGCATGTTGATATAGACCGTATAAATCCTCCTCAGAGACCAAGCCAACCAAATGCACCCATTCCCCCACTCCCAATTCAGAAATGACATCAGGCACCTCCTGATACGTCGCATTGGGCTTACCTGTGATGACCAACTCATAAGCATGGTTTTGAGACGCATTGAAAGCCGAAAAAGCCTTGATCAACCCCACGACGTTTTTATGATCTCGCCATACTCCTGTGTAAAGAAAAAAGGGCTTCGAAAAACCGTGTGTCTTCATTAAAGTTTCTTTTGAGGTGGCTTTAATTCCACCAAATTGGGGCGAAATACCATTGTGAATCACACTGATCTTAGCCTCAGAAACCTTGAGTGTGTTGATGAGGTCTTTTTTGGTGTTTTCAGACACAGCAATGATGTGTTTAGCCTGACTGGTGACCCGCTTTATAACCTTATGATAAGCCATTCGATGATACCAACGGTTCATTTTTTTACCTGGAAAGAAGGAAAGAGTCAGGTCATGAATCGTGACTACAAAAGGGCGTTTGTAAAGAAGGGGGGCATTAAAATGGGTGAAATGCATGAAATCCAATTTTTCAGCCTCTAAAACCCGATAAAATCCCCACTGCTCCCCCATCGAATAGTGAGAGAAATCAGCTAAAACCTTGCGAAAAGAGTCATTAGGGCATTCAAATGCATCAAACGCTTCTTTACGCATGAAAAGAACGTATTCATTCCGATCATCCAATCGAGCCAAATGCTCAATCAACTCAGCCGTATAACGCCCAATCCCTGTAAAACCAGCCCCGTACATGCGGGCATCAATACCAATTTTCATAGTCATTTTTTTATGTGACTCCATTTTATACGACCCAAAGCAATTCGCCAACCCCACTCTCCCACCCGCCAACCTATCCGTATCCCTATTCGTAAACCCATTCGTCAACCCATCCGTCAACCCATCCGTCAACCCATTCGTAAACCCATCCGAAATTAAAAAACCATCGACATTACGGCCTTAAAATGCTATAATAGGATGATATCCTTGAACCTAAATTCATTCACGTGGCCAAGAAAAAAATCAAACAGGTTCGGCAACATGCCAAAAGACACCAGCAAGAACATGGTCGTCTAAAAAATATTTTAAATCAGCCTATTTATCGAGAAAGAGTAATGGGCTTATTTGTAGGAACCTTTTTAATGGTCTTGGTTTCAATTTTAATCTTCTTCAATTGGTCAAAAATCATCGATCTCACTCAGCGCCTGTGGACTGAAGTGCAAGAGGTTTCAGTTGAAAGAGAAGAAATGAGTAACTCAGAAGGTTACCAACATGGAATAGAAGCAGGCTACCTAATAAACGGTCAAACTGCCAATGAATACATCAAGCAGGTAGGAGCCATAAAAAGCAATGGCTACCAATCTGGAGTCGAAACCAGCAGACGTGTGGGGCTGGAGGTCAACAAAGAGGAAAATGTGGTGGATGCAGGCGTCAAAAGCAGTCAAAATTTAATAAAAAGTTTAATCGTTAGCACGAGTCTGGGAAATGGCAATCATCTGACCCAAGGGAAAACCGAGGCAGGAAACACCCTTCAAAAAACCATTGTCACTAGTTATTATTTAGGGCGAAATCCCGTCAATCTCAATTCCATTTTGGAAACTGATTTGGAACTTCTCTCTAAAATAAACAATGCACTGGCTGTGGATGTATTTGCCTACTTAAATCAAAGTGTGAGCCGAGCAGACACGCTGGATGATTATCTAAACCTCTTAGAAAGACTGAGCGAAACAGGTCAAAAACGGTTGGCAGAGCTCCAGTCTCAAATCAACGCCCTCACAAGTAGTTTTGAAGCTCAAGAAAGACAAATTAAAGTCAAAGAGGAGCGTTTCTTTCAAACCGTAGAAAACTTTGAAGGGGGGGGTGCCGATGAAGAATTGGCCGACTTTATTGAATTGCAAAAGAACCAAAGTGAAACCCGAGCCAAAATAGGAGCCTATCAAAGCATTGTAGAATATTATGATTACTTCCTACCTCGCTTAAGTATCCTGATTGAAACCATTCAAGCCAACCGCGGCCCACTAATTGCCGGAGTGCGAGTGGTTGAAATTGACAACATGCAATTGGAGTTGATCATTGAGAACTAAAAAACCACCCTCCTGAGGAAGATGGTTTTTTGGGATTTTGCGGAAATTACTCAGCTGCTTCTGATTGATCTTGAACTTTTTCAGATTTTTCACGAAGGTCAGCAACGACAGTTAATAATGTAAATACTTATTAGTTATTTGTCAAGTCATTTTGAAATGGCCTCATAAACTCATCACATTCAAAAAGGGTAACAGCGCGAGATCTAAGATCAAAAGCAGAACAAATGGCCCGCTCCAAGTCAATAATAAGAGTAAAATAGACAGGCCAAAGCTGAGGATCATTTGGGATACCATCACAAATCCAAACTCCCAAGGAACGTGCTAAAGATTCTGGATCATCAATATCATCGATAGTGTCAACAAAATGCAGCCCCAACCGTGACCTAAATTCAAGCAACTTTAAAGCCACCAAAACCTTCAGTGAATCTGGTTTTTCAGCAAGTTTTTCACTAATGAATTGTGGTAAAAACTCAGCACATCCTGTAATCTTATGAAGTGAATAACTAAAGGAGTGGCTCATTTATATTAAAAATTAATAAAAATTTGATATAAAAATAACAATATATTTAAAAAATGTCAACAGGAATCTACATCGGGCGCTTTCAACCCTTCCACCTGGGCCACGCCTCCGCCATCAAACAAGCCCTGAGCCAAGTAAAACAGCTCATCATTGGCATTGGCAGCTCACAATATCAAAACACCCCAAACAACCCCTACCCTGCCACCCTCCGACGCGACATGATCGAAAACTGGCTAACCGACGAAAAATTAGAGTCAAAATGCCACATCATCAACCTCCCCGACATTCACAATGCCAAAAAGTGGGTCGAACACGTGCAACAACTCTCCCCTTCCTTTGACTGTGTTTTTGTTGGCGGTGAAGGAGTCGTCAAGCACTTATTCACAACAGCCAATCTCCCCGTTAAAAACGTAGAAATAGAGCATCCCATCTCTGCCACTCAAATTCGAGAGCAACTCAAAAAAGGAGATGACACCTGGAAACTACACGTCCCTAAAAGCACCCTAGAAATCCTGACTAATCAACATGCTCTGAGCGCATCAAATTGATCGCAGCCACATAAGCCCCCTTGGGATGCACGAGGTTATTCTTTGTGTCTGGCCCTTTTGAAAATTCATCCTTCAAGAATCCACTCCCATCATCAAAATAGCCATATAAATCAGCAATACGAGTCCCTGGTGGAAATTCATTAGCCTGATAAGCGCGATAGATTTCATTTCGCAAGTCCTCACTCCGCTTGTGGCGATGAGTCAGTTCAGCTTCATTCCGACGCTGCTTCCACCGGGGATCAGCAGGAAAACGAGTGCAAATCACAATCTTAGGAATCCCAGCATCTTTACAAATTTGAGCCATTTTTACCATATGACGCACAATGAATTCCGGCGAATCATTCATAAAATTGTTCCCGCCCGTATAAATCAAAGCCTCTTTTTTACCCTTCAATTTTTCTTGCGCTTCAGAAGTTTGCATCATCTTCAAGGTTGCTTTAGAGGAATTTCCATCCTTACCAACGAAGTCAGGTACCCCCTTCCACCCTCGTCTTGGAGAATGCATCCCATTCATCTGTGAATCACCAATCATCACCGTATCAGATCCATCTGGATTTTCTAAAGACTCCGAACCAAGCTCAGCTTGTTGCTCCAAAAGCTCTAGCAACTCTTGAGCTGCCGGACCCGCTTCCTCAAGAGTTTTTCGCATGCCCTCATCCAATGGAACCCCTTTTTTACGAGACTTCTCCGCTCGCTCAATCGTTTTTTTAACCTCTGTGCTTGCTTGCTCGACCACAGTAACCCCCTTGTCTAAGGAGGGCAAAGGCTGATCCTTAACCGAATCCTTCATCCAATTGATCATCCCCACTCGACTGATGTGATCGCGATTGTAATAAAGCGTTCCAGCCAAACCTGCGCCCACAAGCCCCAAACCAAGTCCCCATTTTGCCTTTTTAGAAAGCCCCCCCTCTTTTGGAGTAGAAGCAGATTTTGAAAATTTTCGTGAAAGCAAATAGCCCAGACCAAGCGCCACTCCGGTGACAGCAGATATAGTCATGACAGGATGTTCTTGGTACCATTTTTTCACCGTCACCCGACCTCTTTCGGGAATCGAAATTCCCTCATCCACCAAGGTAGACCACAACGCACGGTCTTTAAAATAATCAGCGGTCTCTCCTTCACTTCCCATCAGGCGCTTGAGATGAAAAAGAGCATTACTTTCATGTGAAGTGAGCTGCAATTTAGCCTCAATGATCATCTTAAAAAGCTGCTCTGGTTGGATTTTAACAAGCATCAAGGGATTGTATTCCAGGTTTTTTCCGAGATTCAAATCACTATTTTTTTGATGAAGACGAGCCATGATTTCAATCAAATACCCCTGCAAAATCGTCATGCCTTCTTGTTGAGATTCTGGAGAAGCATCAGGGGACAACTCAGCAATCTCCTGATCATCTTTATCGGGTGATCCCTCAACGCCTTTAACACGCTCAAGCAGCCCCGGATAACTTAGGTTTTTTTCATTTTTCTCCTTGGCCTCAGGCTGTTTAGGCCGGCCTAGAACCTCCTGTGGTGACAGAAACCCATCTGGCATGCCAATTATTAATCATAAAATCTTTATATTATAGCAAAAATAAGCCAAAAAATCAAGCCAGATCAATTTCCAATGCCAACTAAATCTGATCTGAGTCATTAGATTTTTAGCTTGAAGAAATCAACTTTATATTTCTAAAACCAAATTACCTTATCGACTCTTCCCTCGCTATCGCGGACTTTCGGACAGTGTCATTCCAAGTGAGCTGTTCATTTTTTGTATCGCCAAAAAACGAACCAAAAAAGCTCCTGACCCCTGGATCTATCCCTCATTCCAAAACAGAGCGAGGTCATTTTGATCTCAGGTAGAACTTAACAAGACCCTACCTTCACTGTAGCGAATTTCCGCAAGCGTCAGGTGGCAGGCAGGCGTGGAATCAACCAATCACCAAAAACACTTACCGACTTATATACTTACGACGTACTACCTAATTCGTAATGTTTAGTCCATAATTCCTAGCTGTAAATTTATACCTCAGACGCTCTCATCCATCAACGCCAGCCCCACCCACAAATAAACCATCATCAAAGCAAAAAGTAGTGAGTTCACAAAAAAAGAGTGAACCAAAATACCCGCAAAACCAGACAGTAAACCAGCCATCAAGTAAGCATCCATGTCAGACCTCCCCCAGAGTCTTTTTAAAGCCACCACAGCTGCCGTGAATAAAACAGCCAAATAGGCCATCAAACCAAGCACACCAGACATCGCCCATAGATTCATTAAACTACTGTCTGACCCTCCAGATGAATGACCCCCCAACCCTCTCAAACCCCGTTCGTGCACCTCATGGGCATAGCGACCGTAACCACTCCCTAAAATAGGGTAATCCTGAATGATCTCCCACGCGATTTGCCAGGATTCAACCCGAAAACGAGCCGTAGGATCCATCGGCACCTGCGAATCAATTCCAACCAATGACTTTGCACTGTCTACAGCATCCAAAGCCCGCTGCTGAGCGCGACCCGAAAAAGTAAATCCCACAATAAGCACCATCAAAAATACCACCAATAAACGACGTGATTTAAAGAGGGTCAAAAGCCCCATCCCCCCAATCAAAGTCAAATAAGCACTGCGAGAATAGGTCAAATAAATAGCCATCAAACAAAACAGTCCCACACCAGCCAGCAAAAAAGCCCATTTAAAACTCCTTTTCCGATAAAAATAAAGACCCAAAGCCACAACAACAGGTAGCATAAAGCCTAAAAATCCTCCCACATAATTAGGATCAAACCAGGTTGAAAGCAAGCGACCGACATGGGGATCCCAGCCCTCCAAATGAAGGCCCAATTCTAAAAAACTGGGAAAGTATTTGAGCTGCAAAAAACCAAGAATACTGATCAAAAAAGCAGATCCAATCATCGATATCAAAACCAAGCGCTTGAATTGACCTGACTCATCTCTATCCAACAAATCAAAACCCATTAAGGCAAGTAAAGAATACATTCCCAAACGGCCCAAATAGACCACTCCACCTATCATTTGGAAGGTATCAAAACGGAGCCAATTAATGATATAAGTCAGAAACAAAACAAACAAAAATAAGACAATCATCCGTCCAATTTTCCCCAATCTAATGCGCCTGTCAGAATGGATTTTATCCACCACCCACACCAAAAAAAGCAAAGGCAGGAATATATCAGTGAGTAGCAAATCTTGACCCAATACCGAAAACCGCCTGAGCTCCCCTAAGACCGTGGCAAAAATAGTGAGCGAAAAGAGAATGTGAGTTAGTTTTTTCATCAGAAACAGTATACCGCTTACTGTAAAAAGTGGTAAGGGATAAGTTTGTAGGTGTGTATGTAGTACGTATTATGTAGTACGTAGTAAGTGGACGATTTCATGGTCACATTATTCTAACCTATAACGAAACAACGACAATCTTCAGTTTAGATGAGTGGTAGCTACACCCTGTTACCTCCGGCTAGCCGCCGATGGCGCTTGTCTTTTATTCCAGTGGGTTGTTCATTTTTGACACCAAAAACGAACCAAAAAGTGCTGGGGTGTAATGAAGCGGTCCTGATCGCTGTACTTTAAATCAACTTTTTACCCGCTCATTACTCCCCAGCCCCCTAAATTTCCTTTTTTCAGTTTATATGGTGATTGGAAATTGGGATTCTGGCATCTGGTCCGCAGATCTGCTCCAGCCAATTTCCCTTTCCAAAACCACCTCAAAACCCCCTTTTTTGGAGGGGGTTGATGATGAAGAATGAGTTGGGGGAGGCCTTTGGTAGACAGTGGAATGACAATGCTAAATTTAGATAGCCCACAAAATTTAAAACGCTATAATAGAACCATGGAAAAAGAACAAGAAAAATGCCAATCAGAACTAAAGGAAAAAAACCTCATCCCTAAAAAATATTATGGCCAAGTTTTCACCACAAACGATTCATTGATCAAAAAATTTATTCAACATATAAAGGAGGTCTATAAACCAGGCACTAAAATTATTGAAATTGGAGGTGGATTGGGATATATCAGTGAAAAGTTAGCTGAAGCATTTGATGATCTTGAAATCATAGAATATGATGAAGAGCTTTTTGACATTTTAAGCTCCAAGCTCCAAGCTCATAGCTCCAAGCTCACAAAAGGAGATATATTAGAATACACTCCACCCAGCGACCCCTACCTGCTTGTCGGCAATATCCCCTTTCATATCAGTGGAAAACTCTACCGAAAATTCATGTCAGACGAAGCGAATAAACCTTATGGCATGGTATTTATCACCGACAAACAATATGCCAAAACCCTCGCTGGCCAACCACCACGCTGCTACCGGATCAGCCTTCAAGCCCAAGCTTATGGTGACATTGAAATCTTGGAAGACATATCCCCAAGCTCTCTTTTTCCCGAACCGAAAGTAACGTGTTGCATCATGCGGATCATGCAAAATAGCACCCAACTCCCTGACAATTTTTGGGAAGTGGTGAATGATCATTGGGAGCGCTTCCCCACTCCAGAGGTGGAGAGCCCGAAGACGATGGGACTGGAAAGGTGGTTGGAGTTGTGCGGAAAAAGTTAAAAGCTATCATCCCAATCCAAGGCTACACCCAAAGCCTCTTGAACTAAATGATGATATCCAGCTTCCAATCGCCCAATTTTCTTGATAATAAATTCTTTATCAAGGGCTGTAAGCTGAGAACCTAAAAAACGAGATGGAGAGCCAAGGCCATTTTTTTTGGAGGGCTCAATCCAAAACTCACAAGGAAACAACTTATTACTATTGGAGGTGAGTGGAACAATTAACACAGTTGATGCCCGCCTATTAAAAAGATTACTCTGAGCAATCACAGCAGGCCGAACTCCAGCTTGAACATGGCCTTTTGGTGGATCTAAATCTAAAAGGACAACGTCGTACTTCTTTAAATTCATAAATTGGAAAGTCGTTTAGTATTTGCACCTTTAAACTCTGCAGCGATTTGACGATATTCTTCATTTCTAGATTCATCAGCAAACGCCTCATCAACTTCTTTTTTCAACTTAACTATTTTATACAGCTTTAAGGCCGATTCCAAAACATCATTTCGATCTACTTTTTCCTTTTTAGCTTCAGACTTAAGAAATTCAATGGCCCAGGTATTTAAAGTGGTAGTGAATGGGTGTTTCATACGTATGTATCTTACATTTAAATCATATGTATAAATTATACGTTAATTAGAGGATAAAATCAATCAACTCATTAAACTTCCGTGTCTCAGAGGCTTAATTAATATACGAGGAAGGAGTGCGCCAAGGAATCCACCAAAAAATGTTGCCATTATAACTGGCTCACTAAAAAAACGACTACCACGCAACCAAAGGTAAATAATAGCCAAGCTGGCCACCCCCATGACAAGGGAAAAGAAGGTAGTAAAAAGCCAAGAATCATCTAATTTTGGATACTTCCCAACAGCCCAAACCCACAACAAGGCGAGAATAATAAATAATGGAGTCAAAAAAAGCATCATAAATAAACTAACCATAAAACCAATAGAATAAATCTGAGGGGAAAATCCATTAAAAAAAGTGACTATAATGGCACCTGACAAATAACCAAAAAAGTAACCAGTTGTTAGCCAAGTTAAGAATTTTTCTCGTATAGCTAAAGATTTCATAAAAAAATTAATCAAAAAACAGAACCTTGTTTGCAAGTTCAAAATAAAAATTGGAAGCTTAGAGGCTATTAGAAAGGTAAATCCTCAGGCTTCACCTCACTTTGATAATTCACCGCTGGCACATCAACAGGATTAGGAGGAACCACTGTATTTTGAGGATTCGCTGGAGCTGTCGGCTGAGAAAAAGCCACATTGGTAGAAACTGATGGCGCTCCGATATCAGCACTAGGCACCCCAAGCGCCAAAGCTTTTTCGGCAACAACCTCAGTCGTGTAACGCTTAGTGCCCTCCGGAGTCTCCCAACTGCGTGTCTGCAAACGACCCTGAATATAAACCTTGCGCCCCTTCTTCAAATCCTGAGCCATAGACTGGGCCAAAGCATCCCACGCCACCACATTGTGGAATTCCGTCTTCTCTTGCTGCTGGCCAGAACGATCCTTCCAGGCATAATTGGTAGCCACCCCAAATGAAGCTACATTATTGCCATTTGGTGTTTGTCGAAGTTCAGGGTCTTTGGTTAAATTACCAACTATTTCAGTTTGATTGAGGCCACCAGCCACCATTGAAGTAGCTGCAGGAGCTGAAATCGGATTTCTGGAATCAAGCAAGATCAAATCATCCGCTACAACACGTGTTTTATAACGCTTTTGCCCTGTATTTTGATCCTCCCATTCATCCGTTTGAATTCGACCTGCCAAATAAACCTGACTCCCCTTCTTTAAAAAGCGCCCAGCAATGTCAGCCAAACCTCGCCATACCACCACATTGTGGTAAGCCGTTGTCATCTGCTGTCCCTTGGTTGTTTGAATAGAATGTTTAGTCATGATGTTTAAATCCCCTACTGACTGACCACTAGGTGTTTGTCTTATTTGAGGGTCTTCGGTGAGATAGCCAATGAGTTGAGCCTTATTGAGAGCGTACATAGATCGTGGAATTAAAGGAAATATATTGAAGCTAAATTTCAGTCTTTAAATTAAAACCTAGCAAAAACATTATAACTTTTTTAGTGGATTTAAAAATCGAATATGCTTGAATTTTAACAACATTCTGTTGGAATGAAAGGAATTAATTTGACCAAAATAGATAAATATGTTATTATAATAGAAGCGATAAAAAAACAAATATAAAAATGATCCAATTATTGGCTTTTCTTCTATTCTCTGGCTTCTGCGGGCTACTGCTCATTATCTTTAGTCACGCAAAAAAAATCAACGCCACCTCTATATTAGGTCTATTTCTTTTTGGAATACTCATTTCCATCCCCTTTTTGATGGTAGAACACATGGGAAGCCACATGAAATATTATTTAGTGATTCTGGTCTTCATCGCCATTGAACTTGGAATTGTACTCCTAGAAAAGAAGGTAAAATATTTTCATGACTTAGTCCATCACAATGTCAAACGCTTACGAATCACTAGCTTCGTGATCATTGGACTGGGATTCACCTACAGTGAAATCTGCTTCACCCTATTGAGCCAAGCCCACAGTATAAAAGAAATCGCACATCTCCTTCCATTAAAAGTAACTTATTCACTTTTAGCTCATACCGTATTAGCCTCAGCAGCGAGCCTAGTAAGAGTAGGAACTCTATTTGCTGAAACCATTTACGAAACGATCTTAAAGATTGTTAGTTACTATGGACGAATTGTCGTGATTAGCCTGTCACACTATCTTTACATATTCTCAATGGAAAAAAACCTAATCATAATGATTGTGGCAATGCTAACCGTGAGCATAATAACTTTTTTCTACCTTAAAAAGCATTTGGATGTAAAGCATATGGCAGCTTAAATATAAAGCAAAAAACCTTAAGCATCTAACTTAAGGAATTGGTTTTTTTGAATCCAAGATCTTGGCACCGACCTACTCTCCCAGAGCTTAACTCAAGTACCATCGGCGCAGAAAGGCTTAACTACTGTGTTCGGGATGGGAACAGGTGTACCCCTTTCGCTGTAGGCACCAAGATGCTGGACTCAAAAAGTAAATTTTTTCATGTAAATCACTCACACTATTAGTATTAATCACTAGTCGATCGTAGTCCTCAGCCCGAACCCCGATAAATCAGGAATTAGGCTGAAGATCCATTAAATTCAGTAAAAAGTCGGTTGGCCGATTAGTACCTCTCAGCTAAACACATTGCTGTGCGTACACTTGAGGCCTATCAACGAGGTAGTCTCCCTCGGGCCTAATAGGGAAAATAATCTTGAGAATGGCTTCCCGCTTAGATGCTTTCAGCGGTTATCACAACCGAACGTAGCTACCCTGCACTGCCGTTGACACGACAACAGGTACACCAGAGGTTCGTCCACTCCGGTCCTCTCGTACTAGGAGCAGAGTCTCTCAATTTTCCTACGACTACGGAAGATAAAGGCCAAACTGTCTCACGACGTTCTGAACCCAGCTCGCGTACCGCTTTAAATGGCGAACAGCCATACCCTTGGGAGCTTCTCCACCCCCAGGATGCGATGAGCCGACATCGAGGTGCCAAACAGTGCCGTCGCTATGAGCGCTTGGGCACTATAAGCCTGTTATCCCTAGAGTAACTTTTATCCGTTGAGCGACACCCCACCCACGTGGTCGTACAAATAAAAATCTGTACAAGGTGCCGGATCACTTTCGCCTGCTTTCGCACCTGCTCGGATTGTAATCCTCACAGTCAAGCCCGCTTATGCGAATACACTATCAACCCGATTTCCATCCGGGCCTAGCGGACCATTGCGCGCCTCCGTTACACTTTAGGAGGCAACCGCCCCAGTTAAACTACCCATCAAACAATGTCCCCACTCCAGATCATGGAGGAGGTTAGAACCAAAATATATTAAGGGTGGTATTTCAAGGACGACTCCACCACGGCTAGCGCCGGGCTTCAAAGTCTCCCACCTATCCTACACAAAATACACTCCAATTCAATGTCAAACTGTAGTAAAGCTTCATAGGGTCTTTTCGTCTTTCCGTAGTTAAACGGCATTTTTACCGTTTTTGCAATTTCACCGGGTCTAGTGTTGAGACAGTCTTCAGACCGTTATGCCATTCGTGCGGGTCGGAACTTACCCGACAAGGAATTTCGCTACCTTAGGACCGTTATAGTTACGGCCGCCGTTCATCAGGGCTTCGGTTCAGAGCGTGAACCCTTCCCCTTAACCTTCTGACACTGGGCAGGCATCAGCCCCTATACTTCACCTTACGGTTTTGCAGAGACCTGTGTTTTTGGTAAACAGTCGCCTGAAGTCTTTTGCTGTGGCCCCACAGAGTGGGGCGGTCCTTATCCCGAAGTTACGGACGCTATTTTGCCGAGTTCCTTAACACTAGTTTTCCCGATCACCTTAGAATACTCATCCTACCCACCGGCGTTGGTTTGCGGTACGGTCAGCAATAATCCTCGCTAGAAGATTTTCTGGTCAGCTTGGATCACTCAAGTCATCCCCATTACTGGGAACATTTCATATCGCGCTTCAGATACGAATACATCCGGATTTACCTAAATGCATGTGACCCTAGACGCTTATACCTGTCATGTTCAATAGACAGGCCTGAGCTACCATGCCGCGTCCCTCCATTGCTAGCGCCCTCCATCTAGTCTCAATTGCATCAATTCCGACAAGTCGGAAAATTAGCAGTTAAGCATTCAATGAAGTTTGCTTGGGCGGCTTATTACTGGTACAGGAATATTAACCTGTTGTCCATCGACTACGCTTTTCAGCCTCGCCTTAGGACCGACTAACCCCACGTTGATTATCATTGCGTGGGAAACCTTGGGTTTTCGGTGTGGAAGTTTTTCACTTCCATTCAAGTTACTCATGCCAACATTTTCACTTCCTGACGCTCCACCAACCCTTACGAGTTGACTTCAGTGCAGACAGGAACGCTCCTCTACCACTCCCACAATTAAATGTGGAAATCCGTTGCTTCGGTTATAGGTTTAGCCCCGTTAGATTTTCGGCGCAAGATCACGTCAAAAGACGATGGACCAGTGAGCTGTTACGCACTCTTTAAAGGGATTGCTGCTTCTAAGCCAACCTCCTGGTTGTCTAAGCAATCTCACATCCTTTACCACTTAACCTATATTAGGGACCTTAGCAGGCGGTCTGGGCTGTTTCCCTTTCGACTATGGTACTTAGCTATCATAGTCTGACTCCCGAGATAAGAAACGATGGTATTAAAAGTTTGTTAAGGTTTGGTAGACTTATTTCGCCCCCTAGCCTTGACAGTGCTCTACCCCCATCGCTCATTTACTCGAGGCTAGCCCTAAAGCTATTTCGAGGAGAACCAGCTATCTCTGAGTTCGATTAGCATTTCACCTCTATCCACAGGTCATCCCCCTGTCTTGCAGCACAGGTGGGTTCGGTCCTCCCCTCGATATTACTCGAGGTTCAACCTGCCCATGGATAGCTCACTCAGTTTCGGGTCTAGTGCATGCGACTTACTGACAACTACATCTTGACTGCCACAAATGAAAAGGCAACTTATGCTGCCACAGTTTTTTTCTGAACGGATGCTTTTGCATCCACAGGAATAGACTGGGTATATTTGTACAACTGACGCCCAGAAATTTGGGTCTCAGTATACAGGTGATCGTATTGATCTTTAGGCAAACGCTTCGTATCATGGAGGAAGTCTAATTCCATCATCAATTTGTTGATGGAATCCAGAGCTCTAAAATTTAGAAAACGCTTTGCCTTGGGAGATCGCTGAGTAAAACTTTCGGCGATGTCGCCGATGATTCGCTTCGCGATACCGATCAATTCTTCCACTTCATTTGGTGTAAAATCCTTCTGATTCTTTTTTAAAAAAAGGTGAAGGTCGATGGCCACTTTATATATACGTTGATAAACGTTAAGATCTTTATAAGTCATGATATTCAATTTAATTCTAAGTATTTGGATTATTTAACAGCTGAAAGCTAAAAGCTAACAACTCTATAAAAAGTGACAGTCAAAATGTAATTGCCAGAACGCCCTATTCGGACTCGCTTTCGCTATGGCTCCGGGTGTAACTCCCTTAGCCTTGCCACACACAGCTAACTCGTTGGCTCGTTCTACAAAAAGCACGCGGTCACCCACATCTCGCTGCGTTCGAAATACTTTCCAATACTCAACAATACTTTGCAGTTTCCAAACAAATTCTAAATTCTAATTTTTAATGCTTAAACATTATTGAAAATTGGATATTTAAAATTAAACATTATTTGAAAGTATTGGTGTGAATTGGAATGAATTGAAAATTTCGAACGAAATGAGATGCAGGCTCCCACTCCTTGTAAGCATATAATTTCAGATACTATTTCATCCCCCTCTCGGGGTGCTTTTCACCTTTCCCTCACGGTACTAGTCCGCTATCGGTCACTTTGCCTGTTTAGCCTTGGAAGGTGGTCCTCCCAGATTCAAGCCGGATTTCACGTGTCCGACCCTACTCAGGAATCTCCTAGGATCTCATTTCTATTTCATCTACGGGGCTATCACCCTCTATGGCGGTCCTTATCCAGGAGCCTTCGATTATAAAAATGATTTCCACATTGGAGTCCTACAACCCCAGTCAATAAATCGACTGGTTTGGGCTATTCCCTGTTCGCTCGCCACTACTAAGGGAATCTCTATTGATTTCTTTTCCTTGGTTACTAAGATGTTTCAGTTCGCCAAGTATCCTCTCCCCAACCTATGTATTCAGTTGGGGGTAACCGCCCATGACGGCGGCTGGGTTTACCCATTCGGAGATCTCCGGGTCAATGCCTGTATAACGGCTCACCGAAGCTTATCGCAGCTTACCACGTCCTTCATCGGAGCAAAGTGCCAGGGCATCCATTATATGCTCTTATTGTAACTTGTTACCGAATTTAATGAGATCAACTAGCAATTAATGCTAATAGATTATAAAAATTCTGGTGATTTACATTTGAAAAAATTATTAATTTTCGCCGTTGCTTTCAATGATCACGTGAAGCAAGCTGCCTTCTGAGGGCTGACTCTTTTCTTATAATCGTGGAGAGTTAAAAAAAGAGAGGCTTGCGCACACTCTTGAGACCAAAAACAAATTTGCTTTTGAGCTGGAGAGTATGCGATAGAAAATGTGTGATATTTCTTCCTAAAAATTTTGTGCTGAAGTGGGTGTGGAAGAAAAGCTGTTCTGTTCAAAGTGCCTCCTCATTTTATTCAAGAATCTTGAGAAGTCAAGAAAAAAGTCAGAGTTTTTTTAAGGGGGAGGATAAAAAAGAAAAATATAGGCATTTTTTCAGTAAATAAGCCAAAAAATAAAATGAAATTCCACTCCCCCATTCGGTAAAATCGAATGAATTCACATCAATTCATATAAAAATCAAGCTGAAGGAGTTGGACATAACATGCTGTCTACCTAGATTGACCACAATCAATGTCCATCATCCATTTAAAATCAACATTATCTCTGATCAAGCCCTTCAATCAAAATGCCATTCACTTCTAAGAACCTGTTCAAGATCTTTTTAAAAGCAAGGCAATGAATGCCAGTTGAACCATTCCAAGACTTGTTTCGAGTTTCCTTTCACAGTTCTTCCAGAGCCTTCGACACTTCTCAAGCCATGCAAAGGAGCGTTCTACCACCCATCTTTTAGGAATGACCTTGAATGTATGGAGTTCATTTCTTTTTACAACCTCTACTTCAGCCTCTATAAGCTCTTTTGTTTCATTGGCAAACTTTTCCCCTCTGTAACCCCCATCAGCTAGCACCTTTTTAACTGAGAGTAGATTCTCCTTGTCTTTTTCAAAAGCTAGAAGGGCTCCAGCTCTATCAGTGATATTAGCAGTGGTGATGACTATGGCATGAGGTAGACCTTGAGTATCTACAGCAATGTGTCTTTTGATTCCCGAGATCTTTTTTCCTCCATCATAACCTTTTTCTTTGGCTGTATCGGTATTCTTTACACTTTGAGCATCAACAATCAAAAAGGTGGTCATAGAAGATCGCCCCTGGTTGTTTCGATTTTTTTCGACCAATTTTTTTTAAACACTGACTCAAAATGCTTTTCTTTGTTTTTTCATCTTCCCTTTTCCATGTCGTGAAGTACTCGTGAACTGTTCTCCATTTAGGGTAATCAGGAGGAAGCATCCTCCACTGACATCCGATTTTAAAACGTAAAGGACAGCATTAAACACATCATAAAGATCATATTTTCTTGGTTTGGTTTTCTTTTTAGCTGATTCAAGAAGAGGGCGAACAAGTTCAAATTGCTCCCTGCTGATCTCAGAAGGGTATCTTCCGATAAACTTTTTTGCTGGTTTCATTTTTTGAGAGTTATTTTTATTTTACTCTCATTTTAGCGCAAAGTTAGATCTTGAACAGGTTCTTAGGCGGACAACCACCTATAAAGTACATCAAGATCAGCTCCATTTGAAAGCAAGGACAATATATCATGGTGTAACTGTGCCACCTGCGCACGAAGGATGGGTTTAAATTCATCGTTTTGTGGTCTCAACTCAGCAAATATGGACTTTTGCCTTGTTTCGGGAGGGAAGATTTCTAAAGTGTAATGACCCACCTCACCAGGATCAGTGAGCTCAGTGAAAGGAAATTGATCATCAGATTTTGCGGTACTCACGATGGACAAGCTGAAAAAATCCTCTTGATTTAGGGCAATATTAGTAGAAAGAATACTAATATAGGCCACTGCATAAATAGATAGCTTTGGATCATAGTCTCGATACCCCTCAAAATCTACAGTGGCAATCTCATCCCCCCTAAAATTCACGTGATTCCTTAGCTTTTCATAATCGCACACTGAAATAACTGGCAGACCATCATCAAAGTGGCCAATTATGGTTGGATGAAAAAGCCTAGGTCCAGCAGACAAGGCGTTTCGAGCATCCTCAGCAATTTCTACACGAGATATTGGCACATTGCATGTAGCATTTAGCGCTAAACTGTCATTCTTCTTATCAACCATGAACAAAGAGCTTAAGTGGAAGGCTAATTATAATAAAACTAAATTCTTTAATTTGTCAACACAATTTGACAGAGCATTATTTATATACTATAATGGTTATAGATAATTTTAAAATTATAACTAAAAAATAATATGGCACGTCCAGAACAACCTATAAAAAGTGAGGGGCAGCGGAGTAGCATTGAGGATGTTCTTAATCAAGCCGGTAAAGATGGGGCAATTGACATTGATGAAGATGGAAATCAAATGCCACCAGAAAATGGAAGCGATCAAGCAGCCGATCTCCTGGGGGACATAGTTAGTGGGAAACTTGATAAAGGTGGCATTGAAATCACTGAAGATGGGATGGTTGTAGGCGGAGAAGGCGGAGAAAAAAGCAGCCCCTTAGATCAAGCACGCAAAGGTCAACCAATTGAGATTGATGGAGATGGTGAAGCTGTACCGCAAGTAGACGATGGAAGTGATGGAGGAAGTGATCTTTTAAAAAAAGTGGCTCAAGGTAAGCCCGTTGATGTTGATTAAGAATCGTAAATAACTCCAATTAAGTCATACTAAAGAGTCATCTTGCAAGAAGGTGGCTTTTTAAATCAAAGGGTAAGCCTACTCCACCGAATCAAACAAGCTCACATCCACCCCACCAAAAATCAAGTCAAAGGAGTCTGTCATGTACATCAAAGAAAAAAAGAAGCCCAAAATACCCATGATCACCATTAAAGTGTAGGTGCCACCAGGACCTAATTTTTGCTCCGCCCAGGCGATCCCACCAATAAAATGGTTGATCTGCGTTCGATAAATCACCAGTAAAAAGCTCAAGACAATACCAATGAGGCCCAGGATGATGTGCATTTTTCTGTGGTTAATTTTTGTTTTTCCACAGTCATTCTATCGCCATTTCACCTCAAATTCAACCACAGAACCACAACAAACCCCCAATAAAACTACAATAGAGATTGTAAGCTCCATGAATAAGGAATAGAATAAGAATGGCTTTAAAACTAAAAATAAAACCATGTCTGATCAAATTTTCTTAGGCGCCATCATCGGCCCCATGTACATCATCATTGGCTTATCACTTTTGATTCAGGCAAAGACCTGGGTAAAAATGGCAAAAAGCCTGGATGAAGATCGATTGACCATCTATCTAATCATGATTTTTAACGTCATTTTTGGATTGGCCATTATCACCGCCCACAACCTATGGGAGTGGACCCCCTACCTCATCATCACCCTGACAGGATGGGGCGCTTTTTTGAAGGGAGCCTTTTATTTAATATCTCCTAAAAAAGTAAGCAATAGATTGATTAAGGCGGCAGTCAGTGAAAAGACTATATATTTAGGGGGAGGACTTTCACTATTGATGGGAATCTGGTTGAGTTACTTGATTTACATTGCTTAACAATGAATCAGAAAAAAATATGGTCAGGCATTTGGAAAAAAAGAGAGGAGGAGGGTGTCAACAGCTTTGCTAAAATATGCCTAATTCAAGCCAAAGAAAAAAAGTTCAGTGAACTACTCGACTTAGGCTGTGGCATGGGAGCGGATTCCATCTATTTTGCCCAAAACAAACTAAATGTCACTAGTTTTGATTTTTCTGAGGCGGGACTGAGTCATTTAAAAAGCAATTTAAAACAATTAAATCTAAAAAACGTTGATGTGACCCAGGGTGATATTTTGAACTTAGATTTTAAAGGTAAATCCTTTGAGCTGATCTACTCCCATCTTTCACTGCACTATTTTAATGACCTAGAAACAGATAAGATTTTTGATCAAATCTCAAAACTGCTGACCAAAGGGGGTTTGTTTTTTATAAAGTGTAAATCAATCGATGACCCCTTATATGGATTAGGAACACCGATCGAAAAAGACATGTATTCCCTTCATGGACACATACGCCATTTTTTTAGCGAAACATATATGAGGGAAAAGCTAAGTTCTTTTAAAATCTTAGAATGCAAAAAGACAAAAAGCACTTATCATGGTAAAGAAAGTCACTTTATTGAGGTGGTTGCGACAATCCCCGCCCAATCCTAAGCACCGTCGCCCCCTCCTCAATCGCTATTTTATAATCCGACGACATCCCCATCGAAAGCTCCGTGATGGAGGGATGCTTTTTTTGAAGTTCATCGCGTCGTTGACGCAAGTGGGCAAACTGAGCTCGAATAACCGATTCATCGGAGGTATTGGAAGCCATGCCCATCACTCCCATCACCTGAACAAAGTTCAAACCCATCAATACGCCCTCTAGACCAGAGCACTCCCCCATCGGATAACCAGCCTTTTGAAGTTCACCCGAAATGTTAAACTGAAGAAAAACCTCGATTTTTTTATTGAGCACCCGAGCCACCGCCTCAATTTTTAAAAGATGCTTATTAGAACTCACTGACTGAATCACATCAAAGTGCTCCACAATGCTTTTAATTTTTTTAGATTGAATCTGACCGATAAAATGCTTTTCAATCACAGGAAGGTGGGGAAATTTCTCAACGGCCTTCTCAACTCGACTTTCCCCTATCACCTTGATCCCACTTTGAATGAGCGCTTGCGTGGTGGGTAAGTCAAAAGACTTGGTTACGGCGACTAGCTTGATGGGATAAGGGGAACTTTTAAGGAAGTCTAAAATGTGTTGTGTATTAAAATTCATCACCCCCATTATATCAAAGTTACGACTGAAGCAGGGTAGTTAATTCAACATGCTTTTCACCCAGCTACGAGCTGTGAGATACGAGACATGAGACAGGAGATGCAAGACCAATCGCAGCCTCCCCCCATCCCCCTCCAAAGGAGGGGGTGTTCTAACTATCCATTCTAATCTCAACCCCCCCTACCCCCCCTTTCTCAAGGGGGGAGCTAAAATTAGTGATAAGTTCTAAGCTACAAAATTTGGTGTTTGGAATTAAGAAGTAATTCCAATCACAAAAAAAAACGGGGTCCCCACAAAATGCAGGGAGGCCCAATGATTAGATTCTCCAAAGGAGAATCTAGAAGGAGGAGGGTATTTAGTGGGGAAGGAGCAAAAACAGACATAAGCTGAAGAAGCTGACACACGGTAGTGAGGCAGATACGTAAGCTGGCGTCTGTTTTTGCGAGGGTGGTGGAGTCTAGGAGAGTCGAACTCCTGACCTCCCGCGTGCAAGGCGGGCGCTCTAGCCAACTGAGCTAAGACCCCACATCGTTGAACATAGCAGAGAGATTTTAACCTGTGCTTAAATTAGAGTCAAATAAAAAAGTAGAAAATATATCCTAGCTCAACCCCTCCCCCACTCTCTCAACCTTCTTCAAATACCCCTTCCGCATCTCATCCGACCCAAACGGCACATAATAATTAGGGTGATGAATGAATTTTTTAATCCCGCAAAATTTGAGTGTGGCCCTGAAACGGCGCCATGGAATACGATGGAAAATAAAATTATAGAACCAACTCGGGCCTCCGTAACTCTCGATGATCACTGCTTTTTTTACAGGGAGCAAGCCAAGTGGTCGTTTGAAACCAGGAATGATGGTTTTGACATACTTGTAAGCAAAATGAGAGCTAAACACGCGGTCAATGAATCCAGATAATATTGCTGGAGTGCGATACCAAAAGGTAGGATAAATAAAAGCCAAGCAATCCGCCCGCTTGATACGCCCTTGATACGCCAAAACATCGGCTCCTAACTCAGCCCGAGGATTTGTATCGACCAGCACCGGATTGAAACCATCGGCATACAAATCAATCAAATCAACGGTATGCCCTGCCTTTTTAGCCCCCTTAGTGAAGGATTGAAGCGTGGCATAGTTAAAGCTTTCGTGAGAGGGGTGGGCAAAAATAACTAGAATCTTCATTTTATTTTTTTAAATGGATGATCAAAGTGTAACACAAGACCGGCCAAAAAGAGACAGAGTCCAAAGAAAGCAACACTGAAAACCACAACGTGCCATCCCTCATCTTGGAGGACAATTTTTTCATTCTAATTCACAAGCCAATGGCAAACGAAGACTGGTGGGCGTACCAAGATTTGAACTTGGGACCTCTACATTATCAGTGTAGCGCTCTAACCAACTGAGCTATACGCCCTCACCACCTTACAGCAATCTAATAAAAATCTACTTTCTAGCAAAACTTAAAGATGAATTCAAATTGCCAAGAAATTCTATCAGAAAGAAAAAACAGAGGCAACAAAAAATCAATCAATTAACACAAGTCTAAAAAATTCCAAATCAACCTGCGCCCATGCTCCCCCGACGCTTCAGGGTGAAATTGAACCCCATAACGTCGCCGAGTTGGGCATTGCATCGCTTCGTTGTGACAGGTTTCTGAACCAGCCATTTTTTGAAATCCCTCGGGAACACCCACAAAGTCGCTATGTTGTTGCATAAAAACAGAAGGACTCTCCACCCCAGAAAAAAGATGCCCCTCCTCAAGAATATCCACTGAAAAGTGACCGTCAATAACCTCACCTGAATCAATGCCTGAACCATACAACAAGCCCATGATCTGATGACCCAAACAAATGCCAAGGACGGGAACCTCAATGTTTTTAACAAAAGCAAAATGCGACAAATAATCCTCTCGCTCCTCTTGAGACTGTTGCGATAAATGAGCCGGACCTCCCGAAAGGATCACCCCTTTAGCCAACGAAAAATCATGCCCTTCCAACTGGCTCACCTCAAGAATATTTGACTCAAAACCATGGCCTTTCACATGGTCAACAATTTTTTCAAGGATGGATGTTCCATTATTAACGATGTAAATCATACGTAAAATAATTGGGTTAAATAAAATCATCATATACCACTTACCTTTAAAATCATACGCATCATCCACATATTTTAGAATTCAAAAAAAGACCCCATCCAAACAGACGAGATCTTTTTTAACCACACCTACAGCTCAAACGCCAAACCAAGTTCAAATCCAATCTCATCCTTAATCGCTTTGTCTCCCAAGTTTTGAACAAAAGAACTGGAATCAAATTTGATATCCCACAAGGTACGGTCGATTTCAAACTCAGCTGACATGGCTAAACGATTGGCATCGCCTTGAGTTTCAGCGGTGAATTGAATTTCATTGGTAATTCCTCGAATCGTCAAATCACCCACCACTTCAAATTCTCCATTCCCTTGATCATTAAGATCGGTAATCACAAATGTAGCCTCCGGAAAAGTTTCCACCCCAAAGAAATCATCACTTTTTACATGCTTGAGGAAGCCCTCATTATCATTCGCCTCAGAAATAGAAGCCATGTCCATCACAAACTCACCCCCTACAAATCCTGACTCATCAGCCACTAGACTACCTGAAGCAATGTCAACGGTTCCAGTATGGGCTGAACTAGCTATTCGACTAGCAGACCAGGTAAGAGTGGATGCATCTGAATCCAATGTCCATGTCCCCTCAGAAACACCAGCCTCATCTGAAGCCTCAACCACATCATTCTCAGCCTCTCCATAACCATCGGAAGACCAATCACCATCTGCGACATCAGCAACTTCAATCTCAGGCTCAACAGGCTCAGGTGAATCACAAGCGGATAACGTTAAGCCAACCAGAAGTAAAAAAGCACTCACAGCAAAATATTTTTTTAACATAGGTTTTAAAAATTAGAATTAAAATATGAACTGAGTATAGCAAAATTCAACCAGTATTCAAGCCGCACGACCCGCCATTTCTCGCCCTTGATTTGCCGCCCAAAGCCCCACTTGATGGCCGACGAGATTCATATCAAGCTTGCGTACCAATGAGTCATCATAAGGCTTGAGCAAACCTGCAAGCGCTCCCGTTTCTAAATCATGAAAATGACGTAGAAGATTATTGATTCGCTCTCGCACAAAACCCGCCCCAGCCACAGGATTCAAATTCATAAAACGAGTGTCACAGATAGCCATCGATGGAATACCATCGTTAGGATCACTCACAAGCATCAAATTATGCACAGAAGGGGTGAAGCTAGGCTTAAAGGCAAGCCTGAACTTATCACGAGCCATTCGAATCAAGTCCTTAAGCGCGGCTCCACCCAAAAGGTCCAAACTCAAACCATGACGCTGATAAATCTCCTCTCGTTTTTCAAGGATTTCAATCAAAACATTTCGAACCTCAAGATCAGCCGCATCCCCTACCCCCAAAGGTTTGAAGTCTTTAATAAAAGGTTGCTTAAAAAGATAATCCACTTCAAACCTCCACGGAAAAGGACCCACCATCAATCCTTCGTCATAAAACTCTGTAGGAAGAATGGGCAAGTCGTATTCATTGAAAATCCCAAGCTCCCGCTCAGCCGCTTCAGAGCTCATATCCTGCCACACCGGACCTAAAAAATTTGGAACTTTATAAACATACTCACCACAAGCAGATAAATAAACGGCATGCTCATTTCCACCATTGATCCTTTTTTCATAAAAGAAGGTTGGGGCTTGATCAGGCCGATCTGGAAAACGCTTGGCAGAATCCATAAAAAAGATTAAGGCAAAGAAGACTAGCATTTTTTTAAAAACAGGACAACAAAAAGAGGGTGAAATCCATTCCACCCCCTCCGTCTTAAAACCAGTAAGCTACCCACGCCTAATTTGATCTTCCTCATGCATGTAATAAGCCACAACAACCGCCAAAAGGGATGGCAGGTACTCTGTACCAATCTTAGCCGTATTGCCATTGTACATTTGACCCAAAACAAAGGAAACATAAGTAAAAGCAACTATCGTATAAGCCACCTTGGTATAACGATCAACCAAAAGAAGCACCCCTGCCAAAAGCTCTAAAAATGGAATGGTGTAGGCATAAATGTACAGCAAAAAATGAGGAAGCTCTTGATACATCAGCGTTTCAGGATTCAGAACCATCCCATTCACAAAGCCACCAAAGTCTCGAAACTTTTTAACTGCCACTAAAATAAAAAGGAAGGCAAAGGCATAGCGAAGCACGACCGCTCCAAAATGCATAGGACTCTTGAACAAACTCACTTTGTAATGCGACATAATAAAAAAATTTAAAGAATAATGATCAAATCATTACCCATAACTCCCCCCTTGTCTGTCGCACACACTACAGCACACAAATTTTACAGTTCTTTGACAAGGCACGATTAATAAAATAAAAACTCAAACCAAGCAAGATCAAGCTAATGATTTTAAAGTAAAGCTCATAATCTGTAAAAAAAGCCAGTGGAATGCTCAGGCCAAAAAGCGTGAGCACAGGCAGAGTACAAAGCGTGCAAAAGGTAGTTAAAATACCAAACAGCAAACCAAAAAAAGAGCTTGAACCCAAGCTAACGCGAGACATTTTAACGCTAGAGCGAAGGTTCTCAATGAATCCAATCACTACAAACCCGACCAATAAACTCATGATCACTGCAAAAAGTATATTCGATGAAGTCAAACCACCCCCCATCACACACATCAAATCTCGCTCACCTGGCAAATTCGCCATCAAGTGATAATTGAAGTAAAAAAGCCCCCCCACAATGGGCAAGAATAGGAGCAAATACCCCCTCTTTTTAAGCAGGCCAATGATGGGAATTTTTTTTAGTGACATTTCGTCTCATTATAGCACAAATCTAAGCATCCATAAAGCCAATTCAGTTGTGTAGACTACCACCAGAACTGGTATAATGAAGAAAATAATCACCCAAACCATGAAAAAAGCACTGCTATTTATCACCCTATTGATTTTAGGAGGAGCAGGATGGTATTTACTATCCCCCCTTTTTATTGATGAAGTAGTAGATGAAGCTTTTCCCATTTCAAATCCCCAAAATGAAAGTGCCAATTTTGAAATCGACGGAGAAGAAATGAATCTAAGTGATCTAGAAAAAATGGATGATGACAAACAAAGGGAGCTAGCCCAATCCATCTTAGAAGAAGCCATCAATGAGCCAGACAGGACAGTGAATGAAGATATGCCAGCCATGTCCACCTCAGAAGAAATTGAGAATCAACCCATTTTAATCAGCCAGGGAAACTTTGAAGACGCCGACAGCTTTCATCAAGGGAGTGGACGTGCCGCCTTTTATCAACTTCCAGATGACAGCCATTTAATCCGTTTTGAAGATTTTGAAGTGACCAACGGCCCAGACTTAAGAGTGATTTTAACTAAAAGCCCCACACCAAGCCTAGACGATGTAAAAAACGGAGTAGAACTCGCCAAATTAAAAGGCAACAAAGGCAATCAGAATTATGAATTACCGGAAGACATTGATCCCAATGATTACAAAGCTATTGTGATCTATTGCAGCCCCTTCAGCGTGATTTTTAGCACCGCATCGCTTAATTAAAAGGAATGAGCTAAGTAGTACGTATGACGCAGTAAGCACCCAAAGCTAAGTGATAACTCCTCGCAAAACAATTCGTCACCCATTCGAAAACCAACTCGTAAACCTATCCGTAGACCAATCCGTAGACCAATCCGAAAACCTATCCGTAAAACCAACTCGATTGACCACTCGTAAACCAACTCGAACCCCATTCGAACCCCATCCGAAAAGAATCTGGCTCACCGACTTCATCCGAGGTATTGCCATTCTCATGGTGGTTATCTTTCACCTAGCCTTCAATCTTAGCTATTTTTATGAATGGGAATCCATCGATATTTATCATGGGTTTTGGTTTTATGAAGGAAAAATAGCCGCCATCCTATTCATGCTCATGGTGGGAGTGGTGACAGCCATCATCAACCAAAAAAAATCAAAAATAGAGGCACGCAGAATTCACCTCAAACGAGTGACGAGACTTCTTGGAATAAGCCTTGTCATCACGCTCATCACCTGGCTCATTTTTCCCAAAGAAATCATCTGGTTCGGCATTTTACATCTAATGGGCATGGGCATTCTCATCAGCATTCCCCTAGCCCGCTTCAAGTGGCTCAATATTTTGTTGGGAGTGGGTATTTTTGCCCTCAACACCCAAATGGGCTGGATTGAAGTGAGCACCCAACTCCTTCTTCCCTTTGGCCTCAAGCCAAACACTTTCGCCTCTCTGGATTATTACCCCCTCATTCCATGGTTTGGCGTCATTTTAATCGGTACAGGACTGGGGAACTTATTGTACAAAAAAATTGTTCAACTGAAAAGCCCACAAACCTGGCAAAAACCCTTTAATTATTTAGGCAAACATTCATTAGTGATCTACCTTGCCCATCAGCCTATTTTATTGGGGCTGTTGTGGTTGATTTTTAAATAAAAAAAGGCCCGACGCCGAGGAACGAGTCCTCGTGCGTCGGGCCCAGTTCACCTAGAACCCCTGCGTGCGGGGATAGCTAGGAGGTAGAACCAGGCGAACCACCTTACCCGAAAGGGCATTCGGTGCAGGTGGAACCTTACCCTGCTTACGCTGGGCACGGTTATAAGCCTCGTCTATGCTCTTCCAATCGGTTGTCGTCATCCCTGTCTCCCTTAGCGCCCCACCTCGCACGACATGTGCTTCCTGCGGGGAAGTTAACTCCAAAATTCAGAGTCAATTTTCCCACAGAAAACGGTTGTAGGCAGAACATCTGCGCTCAAGTAAACCAAACCACAGGCATCAGTCGGGAGGACTAATCCTAATGAGTTATATAACTTATTCAAACGCAGATCGATACCTACTGAGTCCCAAATTGTAAAGGAGCAACTTTTTTAAAACATTTTAACACGCTTTCGAGAGAAAAATATCAAAAAGAAGGCAGGATGTCAACGATCTTGCTCTTCTGCAAGCAAATCTATTCTATCTGTACCTAATACAAAAGCAGCAGCCTCATCCTGAAAAGAAGCGGTAATTCTCTTCTCAATTAATTGGTTGTAAGTTAACATTCCAACCTTATTACCAAAGGCTTCATTTTCATAATCAAGCAATAGGGCCTGCCTAACAACCCGAGGGTCATCAGGATTACACTCAGCTAACAAAGTCTCTTGTTTTTTTCTATAAAAATACTCTTCTTCTCGCTGTAAAAAGGGAGTTAAAAAAATAGAATCTGGCGCAAACCGCTCCCGCTCTTCAGCTACAGCATCAAAAGCCTCCAAGGCCATTTCAGCAACGACTATTTTTAATGCTTCTTTAATATTTTCAGATGAAGGCTTAATCAATTCATCCAAAAAAAGACCAAAAAGAACCTCCATCTTATCCTCCTTTGATGGCCCTACATTCCTCAGTATTTGAAAACGGACATCAGCCACAACAAACTTCTCTTGAGTCTTAGGATAAGGGGAAGGCCTCTGTTTAGGAAAAATTCTATCAGCACTTCCATCCACTACAATATCTCCAATATGAGGATTATAACGCATTCATTCAACTTAAGAGGTACAACAATAATATTGTACATTTTTTAGAATAAATGTCAAGTTCATCGTTTTTTAAGCACCTCGATCCCCCATCGAGCATGCTCCTTAAGCATCTCATCCCCCTCTCGTTCAACTACATTTTGAAGGTAAGGGATCAACGAAACATCCCCTGAGTTCCCAGCCACGACACAGGCATTACGAATGAGCCCTCGACGCTTGGCCCGCATCAAAGGAGTCCCCGCAAATTTCTCCAAAAACTGCTCATCGGTTTTAATAGACAAGATCTCCTTTAAATTCAAACGAGAGCCAATGCCTGATTCCTCCTTCAAAGGCCCAATCATCACCTTTTGATGGTGCGCCCGCCCCTCATTAAAAGGACAAACTTCCTGACAAATGTCACAGCCAAACAATCGATTGCCCAATTTAGAACGAAACTCAACAGGGATTCCCCCTTTATTTTCAATCGTCAGATACGAAATACAACGTCGCGCATCAATGACCCCTGGAGCCACAATGGCATCCGTCGGACAAGCTGAAATACACTTACGACAATCCCCACAGTTCGGGAGTCTGGTTTTTGGTGTCACCGGAAGCGCTCGATTCACCATCAAGCTCGCAATGAAAAAATAACTCCCTTTCCGCGGATCGATAATGAGTGAATTCTTTCCAAAGAAACCAAGTCCAGCCGTCTCAGCCAACACTCGATCCACCGTTGGCCCACTGTCGACCGAAAGATAAGTCTCAACCCCTTCATCCTGCTCCTTGAGCCACTTAGAAAGTCGAATCAGCCTCTTTTTGAGCACCTTGTGATAGTCACGACCACGCGCATAACGAGCCACCAGTCCAGATGCATCACTCTCAATCCGCAACCCATCCGTCCCCAATTCGTCACCAATCCGTAACCCATCCGTCCCCAATTCGTCCCCCATTCGCTCCCCATTCGAACTATACGTCGCCAAAAGCACAATGACAGATTTGATGTCCGGCAATTTATTCTTAGGATGAAAACGATCCCCCTGCATCCGCTTTAAGTACTCCATTTCAGCGTGATAGCTTTTTTCAATCCACTTTTCAAAAACACCCTCATGTTTATTAAGAGCAACTTGAAGTTGGTCGATGGGGATGATTCCGAAGTTAGACCAACCTTCGGAGATAGTGAGTGCCTTAAGTTGATCTGGGGAAATATTCATAACAAAATTCTACACAACATTAGCCCATGATCCAAGAAAGCTTCAAAAAAAACCTACATTATAGTAACAGAATTATAATAGTAGGTAGAAGTTGGAGCTTCCTTCTTCTTTGGATCCTCATCAAAAATCTCGCAAGTCGCATAACCCAAACCCAAAGCAGCCACAAGAGCAAATAAAATTTTACGACGATTCGAACTGCCCAAAGCACCTCTTACTATATCATAATGTGTATCTATTTCACGCTCTGCCACCTCGGAAGCACCATCCTGCAACAGTTCTGTACTCCATCTTGTCGCTAAATCTGGATCCACAGCAGCATGGTCAACTAGAAAGCCTAACTTTTCATGAGTAGTATCATCAGGCTGAGAATTAGAATCAACACCGTCACGCCCCTGTAAAATATCTTCTTCAGTTATAAATGGAACTCTTCTCATGATTGATTAGGTTAATTTAATTATAATGTAATGTATAAAATTAATTTTGTCAATTAAGATATTTACATTTTAATAAAAATATGTTAAAATTGTAAGATAAATAAAATAAAAACAGAGAAATGACCAAACACCAGCTCAAACAAGACGTGATCATGCTAATATTAGCCGTTTTTGCCGCTCTAATTTTAGGAGCCATCCTTTTTAGCTTCACCGAGGGATGGTCCATCATTGACTCCTTCTATTTTGTCACCATGACCGCCACCACCGTGGGATACGGAGACTTTACACCCACCACAGCCATAAGTAAAATTCTAACCATCTTCTACGCCCTCTCCATCATTCCCTTTGTGCTTTATGCCTTCTCCTTCATCGCAAGAGCTCAGATGCAAAAGGTCTACAAAAAAATCCATCACATTGAGCGTAAACAAAAAATTCAAGAAAAAGAAATTGATGCCACTGAAGAGAAGTTAAAACAACAACGTAGCAAAATCAAAAAACAAGACAATGAGATTGATGGGCAAGAGGCAAAAATAAAAAAACAACTCAAGGACATTAAAATTCAGAAAAAAGAACTTGAAGAATACCAAAAAGAGTTAGCCAAACAAAAACGTCAACTGCGTAAAGAATCTAAAATCAACAAACTTCAAGAGGGGGAAATCACCGAACATGACAAAGAACTCGAAGCCGTGGAAAAAGTCATGGAAAAAGCCTTAAAAAGCTAGATATAGTAAGGAGATTTGAGATTTGAGATTTGAGATTTGAGATTTGAGATTTGAGATTTGAGATTTGAGATTTGAGATTTGAGATTTGAGATTTGAGATTTGAGATTTGAGATTTGAGATTTGAGATTTGAGATTTG